>Ga0302173_10000011_pt1 | contig 96183 bp, 102 predicted proteins | sample I_Fen_N3_1_FD_198785 | JGI IMG/M metagenome (GOLD analysis project Ga0302173, IMG submission 198785) | Peat permafrost microbial communities from Stordalen Mire near Abisko, Sweden - I_Fen_N3_1 | ecosystem: Environmental > Terrestrial > Soil > Wetlands > Permafrost | place: Sweden: Abisko... | reverse complement strand
GCTCAGTGATCTGTTTTACGGCTTCAATTTTGAATTCTTCAGTGAACGTTTTGACTGACATAAACACTCCTTCATTAGGCCTCCATTATGAGGCAAAAAAGTGTCTACGAAACCCGGGTCTATTCAATCCACGATCTTGCATTTAGTTGATTAGAACAAACCAACAAATATGGTTGCGCATTCACATTGAGAGTGCTGAGTTGGTCAAAGAGCTCAATAGTACCCATTCCATACGATGCATCCGTAAAGAAGTAGTCATCGGCCGGGATTGCCCGTGCTATCAGCATATTCAATACTGAAGCCTCATCACTGTTATCAGGTAAAACCAAAATAATACGCTTGCCAGCACGTATGTTACTTGCCAACGATTTTACCAGACTGGAAAATCGGAGGGTGTATACGAGATGCCTGAGTTTGGTCCCCAAAACAGTAACTAAACCCACCGCAGTGACACTCAAACCATAGAATGATTTGTACAACCACCAGTTGGCAGCACCTACACACATGAGAAGGACAAAGAGAATGACGCTCATGTAAAAGAAAAATGCTGGATACCGGGTTTCTTTGCCCTCAATGAATATCAAGGTGAATATCGAGAGAGCCAACACATAGGTCACTAAGTCGAGCATTTGGTGCATTGTAGTTACCATTCTTTGTAGGTGTGTCCAAGGCAACCGCGATCACTATCAAAATTGTCACAGAAGCAGTTCGTGGTGATTTTGACTCCTTGTATTAACTTGTCATTCAACTCTGTCCTAACCTCTTCAGCTGGGCGACTAAAAAGGTACTTCAAAAAATCATCGCTACCTGAAGTTAGTAGCTTTTCGATATCAAAATGCTCGTGGTGAAATTCCATGGTTACCTCCTGACACGATTATAAAACGTGCCATTAAGCGGCTTTCACAGATGAGGCCAGAATTTTTACTTTTCGCAGAGATTTTTTTTGAAAAAGAATCGATGGATTGAACGAAATGTTTAAGACAGTTTTGTAATTATGAGGTTTCTCACTAAAAAAAAACCAAAAAAAAAGCGCCTAGATAGGCGCTTTATGTGATTGGGGTTTGGTCATAATGCCACCGCCCATCAGTCAAGCCGGTGAAACCCGGGCCGAACACATAATGTATTCTAGCTCGAGACCGGCAGTAATGAAGAAATAGTAAGGTCAATCATTGGATGAAGTTTATGGTTGAAAGTTACTTTTTATAAAGCATTACGCGGCCAACTGTGCAACACATTGCTCGCGAAAATCCGAAAGTGCTTTAATTATAAAGCAAGCGCGATCGCAAAACTTAAAACCTTCATCAACCTGCTTGAAGTACTCAGTACGGGAAAATGAAAATACCTCTTCACCATTTTGGTCAACAATCTTTAAATTAGCCAAAGCTGGAATACTCTTGCCATTTGCGATGGATTCAAAATACGTGAGTGCATAATCAAAAGCTTCCTCTTGAGTCTCGCAGAATTCTTGACTTGGATTGAATATCTCGCCATAAGCATCCTCCTGTATGAGGATCTTCAACGTAAGCGAATTGTTTATTTTTCTGGAATAACTGAATGCAACTTGTGCTTCATACATATTCATACTAGCGTCAGATATAGTTTGATAGGCATTGTGAAGTGATTTGCTTAGCTCTGTACTTACATATTCTAAAAAATCATTAAAGTAAATTTTAATGAATTTTTCAAGAAAATGACGTCCTATAAGCGCGCTCCCATCAACAGCCATGATGGACAGGTAATTAGCATCACAAAGTTCCAAATCCTCCATATAGAATTGGGAATCAATAAAAGAACCGCCATGACTTTGACATTTAACACTTAGCTTTCCAACTGAGTGCCAGTCATATATTTGAAGAAAATAATTTAGCTTTCTTCCTAACATACTCTCAGCACTGGATATAGCGGCATCTTTTTCAATTACCGCTAAATATTGGTCAACCATTTTTTGTAACTCACAAGCATCAATATCAGCGTTAAGGCATATACCATCACCTTGGCTATGGCTAACATTGATAATTACATCATCAGGATAAACTTCAAGAAATGATGAATTCTGCAAGCGAGCACGTACAAATGAAGACATAATAGACATAGAATACCTTACCTAGGTGGTAAGGGAAAACTCCCATAGGGAGTTTTCCCTATGGGTTGTAATTATTTAATATCGAAGATAGTGTTAAATAGCCATGAACTGGGTTTTCCAGCATGAGAATTCAGTTTCATCTGAGATATATTCCACCTCAGATACACCGACAATCGATTCATTATGAATGTGCTCACAAACGACAAGTCCAGGAAAGATGCTTTGCTGTAAAAAATCATTAATCAAATTGATTTTTACTTCTGCACAGGCAGCGTTCGTTATTGCACTATTTGAACTAAGTAAAAGATTGTGAGACTTAAGTGAGGTACCTTTTCTCACGAATTTATACTGGTGACCACCAGACTCGTAAAGGCCAAGGAGTACGTCAGAAGTAAGGGCTACGAGTTTTGAATTAACCCGGTTAACAAGAGGTATAAGCGAGATTAATTTCTCAGAACAATAGGAATGAACAAACGCCAAAAACTCAGGCATACGTTCCAACCATTTTTGCCCCAGTAACTTCTGATCGACATCCAGACATCTTTCAGCGAAAAGAGAAGCAAGCTCTATCTCATCATCATTGAGACAAAAATCTGAAGTATTACGTTGGTCATTTGAAAGATTGATCCAAACTGATGTATATTCCAGACTATCAAAGTCATACTTCATAGTACTGGATAAATTCAATATTTTCTCCAAATCTTCTCGTAACCCCACTTTATCAGATGCAACATCCCTTTTCTCTATATACAGAGGAACAAGGTATAGAAGCTGATTAACCGCCACGTTAAAACGAACAACAATATTGTGGCAGCATTCGGTCACAGGAACATTATTAGACTCTAGATCATTAGGAGATATACCGTTCATATACAAAAGACTTTCGGCTATAAGTTTCACGTATTCCATATATTCCTCAAGGTAAAAATGAGGAATATACCCATATGGGTTTTATTCCCCGCTATAGGTTGTTAGATTGCAACATGTGAAATACTGGTAATATTTTTTTGAACCTTATTGAGATAGTAAACAAGCGCAGAGCAGTTTTCTGCTCTAGCATCATCCATTATTTGCCGTAATGATTTATTATCGATAGTGCTTGAAAAGCCACGATTACGGAGGTCATCCTTAATCCAATCTAAATAGTCATTTGGGTTTTGAGACAATGGATAAGGTGGTTCAACATGTTTATTAATCAACTCAAAGGCACTCTTGCAAGTTATTTCACTACTTACACATTCAAAGAGATCAATCAGTATGTAAGTGAAATTCTTGTAGTCACCTCTGGCGGTTATATACCAATCGGCAATAAATTGTTCGAAAGCTAACAAATTAGTACCTGCTGGTCGAATAACATATAGTAACTTTTTATAACCTTTGCTCATCGCGTTACGTAGTATCTCTAAATCGGCTAATTCGTCAAATTCACTGTAAAATTTAAGCTGTACTTGTCTGCCGTATTTTTTGATAACTGTTTCTACAAGATGTTCAAAGTTATTTTGATTAATATTATTTGTTAATTTATTCATGATGCTATATCTCTGTGGATGGAAGCATCACCAATACGGGAGGCTCCCGTAGTGGGTTTAGAAACGTTTATGGAAAACCATGTCATTAAATCGGCCGGGGCCAAAATAATCGCCTGATGTTTTAACTGATCTGGCATTACTCAGCCGAAGGATAAATATCTAAAAATTAGATAAATATCGCAACGAAGGAAGACTGTTTATATTAATGATTTTAATATAAAAAGACTCATATTAAGGGGATAACCCCGACAATGTCGGGGCTATCAGTTTACTTTAAGTAGCTATAGTATTCCTCAGTCAAACCAACAGGGAAACCTGCCGGGCCAGACGTCTGTAATACATCATTCCAGTCAACACCCTTTTTACCCTCGGGTATATCCATCTCTGGAACATAAACTACAACGATAATATTGGCGTTAGGATACCGCGTTTTTAAAAAGGTGATCATACGTTCTTGAAGCTTTTTAGCCGCTTCCAGACCTACAGTCACTCCCTTATCATTCGCTTTGTCTTTATCCGCCCAAATTGAAAAGTTAATTTCTTTAACATCCATCGGAGGCAAGGATTTCTCAGGGATTTCCATGTTCTCCATGCTCCATACGCTACTTGCAGCCCATATTGGAATGGCAGTAGCCTCCGTAACCGAAAGAGCATTCTCTATCCCTTCAGCTACTCCTAACATCCACGTTTTCGATGTGGCGTCATAGAGCGGCTGATAGAGATGAATGGAGCCTCCAGTCATATCACCAGCGGGCTTCATCATCTTTTTAGGGAAAGTGACGTCGGCTTTTGCCCCGGTCGCATCCAGATAGGTTCGATGCATCGTAAGCTGTGCTCCTGTCTTATCGCGATAGATTGCGATCATTGCTGGCAGGATCAGAGAACGTTGCATCTCTTTATCTTTGTAATACATTTTAGGGTTATAGCCGATGTCTCTCGGTGGAGTACTGAGCAACCGATTAATGCCCCGGCTTTTCAGGTATGTTGACACTTGGGTGTTAGCAATGTTTGGTTTTGTATAATGATAAAGCGTTTCAAGGCTCTTAATTCGGCGGTCACGTTCCTCTCCTGTCAAAGTGACAGATTTGGACAGAGTTTTATAGGCTTCAACACGCGCTTTATCCTCATCAGAAAGTACTGGCATACCAGACTCACCAAAAAAATCGGACAATATACGTCTACATGTTTTGGCTTTAGACATTCCCCAATATTCAGCAAGAACGTCGATACCGTCAGAAAAAGAGCTAGTATCGTAATCATTATGAATTGCACAACCTGTTATCAAATCGCGCTGTCTAAACCGGAACTTCGTTGAGCCATTTTTGCTCGAACCACCGGTAGAAGCACCACTGAATGGACAAGGAACGGCATTGGGCGCTCTCTCAACGGCAGCATGAAACGCCGGTATTGAGGAAAAAATTGATGCCCAACCACTGCTTGAGAGAACCAAGCTATGTACTTTCTTGATCAGTCCATCAGTAAATTCATATGCGGAAACTGATTTTGAAGAGTTTGAACGAGAATAGGTAGAAGTAGTCATATTATTTGATCTCTCTTAACTGGCAATGTGGGTTTCTCAATGCCAACTGCGGCGCAGATCGCATAGAGAAACCCACAACGCAGATAATTAAGTGGGGTGCCTGACGGCACCCCAAAGAATTAGACTTTTTTAAAGCCGGATTTTATGTACCGTTCAATAAAGACATCAACAAGTTGTACCCTTTTGGCATCATCACCCACTCCGTAACTTACAGAGCGAGCAATTGTTTCCTGAGGTTCAACACCGTCAACGACTTCACCTGATTTACAATAAATTCGCGTCTCTATCCTTCCGCCTATCTGTGTTTCTTCAACTCTAATTTCTTTGATTGATGTCATACGTTTGCTCCTATATACCCGCAAAGAGCAAACGTTCCCCATAAGGGACAATTTGCCCCAATTGGGAGAGTGATTAATTATTTAATAAAACACGAAGAACTAAATCGCCAACAACTCGACCCAGCTCACTTATATCGTCAACAGTGACGAAATTATCGCGATGGAACCCTTGAATAACATCGGTATTAATTCCAATCCCTGCAATCTCAATACCAAGAGCCAGCGAGTTTTTCAAAACCGACTCAACTGAAATATCCTCATACGATGGTTGCCCATCAGTTAATAGCAGGATGATTTTTCGCTGGTACGATGTTTTGTTGAGCATTTCAGTACAAAACTGTAATGCACTTGCCGTAGGTGTACTGTGACCCGAGAAACCCATGCCAAATTCAGCAAAACGAGCCTCTACGGTTTGAGAGAATGTCTTAACAACCTTGCATTCTTTGGAGTTCTCAATAGGAAATACAACATTAGCCACATTTAGTTTCGGAAGCGACTGGATTGCAAGTGACAAAGTAATGTCTGCGTTCGCAGCACTGATGTATCGCTTATCCATGGCCATTGACCCGGAAATATCTCTCAATACAACGATGCCAACATCCCCACGCCCTTTTACAACACTTCGAGCCTTGAAGATGTCAGTAACTCCCATAGAGGCTAACACCAATCTCCTGCTATCTATCTTTACGCCACGGTCAGAAGTTTTTCTCATACCTCGCGTTTTCATATTCTGCAAAATAGCCAGATGTCCGGTGATTTTACTCATCTTACTCATAGCATTTGCATAATCTGTTTCTGATAACGTGAAGTCTTCAATCGAAGTCGCGGCCCCGCCGAATTCTGCCTTAATCTCATCTGAGACGCTGGCAACAGCTGTGGCTATCATTTCTCTTAACGAGCCATGATGATCTGGACTATCGACATCACTGTTTAAGAACCCCTCAAGTAGATCGATAACATTTTTTAGGTCTTCCGCAGAAAAGTTACTTTGCGAACCAGTTTCCCCATCAGCGGAATCACCATTGTGCCCATCAGTTCCATCAACCGGATGAGAGTTACTGTCGCTCCCATCTGTATTTTCACTGTTTTCAGACTGGTCACAATCCGCCTCTAAGTCATCTGTATCAGCCATAGTTTCATGACCTTCTTCCGATTCGGAATTTTGATCATGGCCCGATGGGTCATTAGAGCTCGGCACAGAATCCTCATCACTAGATGCATCATCAGTATCCTCTTGCTGCTCCTCTAATTGTTGCTTAGCCTTTTCTAAAAGATCCGTCAAAAAGTCATAGAGATCTACACCATGCTTCGCTGCTTCGTCAGAAGAACAAATGTCTAATGAGTTATCAATAAACTCATTCACACGGTCTAAAATAGGAGCTAGCAAATTTTCACTGAAAGAATAAAACTCATTAAGTGTTTCGGGATGACCCGGTTGAGCGAGACTCAGGTTTCTCAATTTATTAAGAATATACATCTCAATAAATTGTATGGGGTCCGGCCTTGATGTGTTGACATCACACGTCATGCGTTTGTCTTCAACCATTATTCGATATGTCTCAGATAACGTGGACTTAGCGCGTGGGAATTCAATACCTGTATGACGCTCCATCTGGATATCATCAAATAAGTTGATTAACCCATGCACTCGTTTTGCTTTTATCCAAGCTGCACGAAATAATTTGTCAGTGGTGAATATAGGGACCTGAACTTCCCAGCGAAGAAAACCTTCGCTTTTTTCGTAAATGAGATTTACAGCATCTTCATAAGAATAGAATGAAGTGAATCTTGAATGTCCTGCTTCATGACTGATAAATCCCTCACAAAGTGCGACAAATCTCGGATCTGAGTAATCACCATCCGGGAGAACAACTTCACTCTTACTGTTCGAGAAGAATGGACCTGTTACTTTTGGGTCTATACGTACTCGAATATCCATATCGCCGCTAACCACATTTGCTATATTGCGTAAACGATCAACATGTCTTTGGCTATTCCGAAGATTTAATTTCATTGCTGTACCTATAAGTTAGATAGGTACAACCCAAATGGGCGTACCCATTTGGGGAGATTAATTACCAGCCTTTAAGAGTCAGAGACTGATCTACCTTTTGTTCGATTTCTTTCGCTGCGGGTGCTTGAGTTGATAAAGTAGATGTTTGAGTCCGCGTATTTCTTCCCATAAACGGGATGAAAACGCCACTATCAACACTATTGTTATCATCTGAAAATCCAGCTTTGATAGAATCCAACCAATCTTCTACTTTAGTATCGCCAGATAAAATCCTTTCCAATTTACTGGTATCACTCATGAGTAATAACCAATTTTTAAGAAGTGATATGTGGCGTTCTTCAGTGAGACTGGAAGTTGGTAGCTTATGAAGGATGACCTGAATGGCATCAGCAATGCGAGTTGCTCTGTCGTCGATGAATACGAACGCCAGAATTTTGTCCTGCAAGTTGCTTAACCGAGTCAACGTAGTTTTGTTAATACGTGTCCTACTTAATGAAGCGTCATACATATCTTCCGCTTCACGAGCAATATCGAGTAACAATTCATCCTTATAATGTGTTTCAGTATCGTCGCCTTCTATAGCGTATGGCGAGAAGGGTATAAAGTCAGCAATTCTAAAATGAAATGTTTTTTCAAAATCTGCTTTAGATAACTTAGTACGCTCAATAAGTTCTGCACATTTAGGACTCCGCTTTTTTTCGTTCTGAACATATAAATCGAAATTATCAATTGCATCCTGAACTCCACTTTTGAACACCTGTCGAATTTTTTCTACTTCAGTTAAAAAAAGTGACATGCTTTCCGTAGGAAGGATCCACATTGAGCTATAGCGGATACACAAACGTGAATAAACGTTACCCAATTGAGTGACCACGGTACTTTTAAACGAGAGTGCTTTTTGGTCTATCCATTGTAAGTCAGCTTTACCAACACTTGCTTCTTTCGAAACATCAGTTTCTCCAACCATGGACTTGATTTCAGCATTTCGTCTTTTACCTTGAGACCCACTTATATCTACCTTCGTTATTACAGCGCCACCTAAAAGCTCTGGATAGCGTTTAATAAATCCAGCAATACCAGATTCAATCTCTTCAGTCGTTTTAATAGAATTAACGTTAATCATTGCGATCTCCAAATATGTATATATGAGGAAATCACCCCAAATGGGAAATGAATTCCCCATATGGGTTTAGTATTAACTGTATGTGAAAAATGACGGAAATATTTCACACAACTCATTGTAGTTTAGAGTGTCTTGAAATATATCTTCTGCATCTAAAAAGGTTTTACGACGCAGCATGGTATTAGATGAATTATAAAAATTGACTAATCCACCTTGATTACCGGCAACAGACTGGATAGTGATAAACGTCGATGAGTTAAGGCTAGTGCATTTATATAAACCAGTATTAGGGTCCATATAAACCATAAAGTTATCTTTCGAAAACTCACTTTCGTCTAGGTCGATCACTTCATATATCTGACTGCCGCATATTACTTTTTTGAGGTTAGTTCCTCAAAGGTCATTGTCTTCGTATCTGCAAGTTTCAAGTCTATAGCTTCGAGAGCGATATTTCTTAAACTTACAGAAAGTGACGCACCAAACGCGATATCAAACGTTTCCAAAATGGAGATATTTGACAAAACATCAGAAGTGCTTAGCCACGCAATAAGCTCTCGCTTATCCATGTGCATGTCATCATGACCACATTTATTAATAGCCATACATACATCAGCAAAATGCTTTAAAACTGCATTTTTGATTTCAGGAAAATGTTGGTTTAAAACCTTCATTAACCCTACTTCATCAGGTGCAGGCATTTGGATTTGCAAAAAACGCTTTATAAACGCAGAGTCTTGCCTTTGTGATGACACAAAGCGCATATCTTCTCCCCCCATATTCGTATTCGCAGTTCCTAGAAAACGGGTGTGCCGATGCGGATGTACAACTTCCCCACCATTAGAACCCAGTGACCATGCTTTGCGTTCGAGTGGCATATGTAATCTAGCGGATGTATCTGGATCAAATTTATCAATTTCATCCAGCAGAATGATATGACCATTCTGAAAGGCTTTAACCAAATCACTTTGCGTGAAACCGGTATTACCGTCAACGAGAGAACGTTCCCCCTCCAATTCATCAGCTCGAATATTGCTGTTGATTTGTTTGATTGTAATCGGCCAGTTCAACATGTGACTAACGTAGAGGGCTAACTCTGTTTTACCAGAACCAGACTCACCTTTTAAACAAAGTCCCGCATTAATGTCAGGGCTGATCAGAATCTTAAGCACTTTCTCCAAAATAGATGGATCTGGTACATAGTTAGTATTAAGACCTGCTCGATATATCGATACACGTTTAAATATAGGAACAATTAAATTCTCATCCAATTCATTTATACCAAAATGCTCACGTGCATTAACAAATATATAATCACCTCCATCTTTATAATTTGGAGATGTTGTTAATTCACTTACAGAATGATATTTAACTTCTTCGTTATGAGAAATAACTGATGAAATAGCGGTGTTACATGGATTAGTGTTTGACATTATATATCTCCGGTAATGCAAACACCGCCAACTGGCGAGAGTTTGCCAATGGCGTATTAAGGTTTGAGAAAAGCTAAAAGGTTTTTCACATCTTTGTGGAATTGATTTACGTCGTAGCCTAAATACTCTGCAATGGCCTTAAATGAACCTGTTGCAAACCAGTCAAGCTCTCTTTGAACTTCAGGGTTAACGTAGACCTTCCCCTTTGGGCTGTTCACATAGCAAAGTCCTTTACTCACATAGTGATCAAATTTAGCCAAAGAATCTTTAAACAGTATTTTATACAGTTCAATAATTCCCTTGTCAGACCATTTCATTGGAATGGATTTGATTTCTGGCATGTAATCATCATCAAGAAATTCATCCCATTCCAAACCATCACGGCAAGAATGAAATATCATTTCCTTATCTGATTTAGCATTACTGTACTGAACCCTTTTTATACTTCTCGGGTGAAGCGCTTCTGTGATTATTTCTTTCACGCCTGCACGTACTTCTACAGGGTCGTAGCCGAGTGAAATGCATACCATTTCAAACTGCTCAGTCATATACCACTGAAGCTCTTCCAACATGAAAGCGTTGGGTACTTTAATACCATTTGAATCCACTTTATAAATAAGGTTGCTTTTCACTATCAACTGCACTCGCTCTAATGATTCATCGAGCAATTTCCGCATCAGGGTATCTAAATCATCGTCAGTCCAACGATACAAAAACCCGTCACCTTCTTTGCAGTATTCTTCGAATATAGCCAGATCTACACATCCCAAGTTTTTCGTTCCAACTTTATGTAATATAAAGCCGTTTGGAGGTGTATAGCACGACTCTTCAAATAAATCGTAACTTGAAGGGTCTTCGAAGATTTTTTTGATTGTTGATGACTTCAGTTCAACTAGTAATTCATCTTCACATGAAAACATCGAGAAAATATCTAATTGCCTTTCATCATATAATTTAGTTTTAATTCGTAACATAGATCTCTCCACAAAGGGAGAAGCCCGTTAGGGATTTCTCCCTGAAGGGTTTGTCAATTTTGAATAAATCGTTTCCCACCAAAACCCTCAAAAGGCTCTGGAACATGAGCTACCAATTTTGTTGCCTGAACTCTCATGATTGAAACTTGCTTACCTTCAACCTTGACAGCGTCGACAACAATAATTCCGGAGATCAATAACTCATCATTTCTGTTGATGTTTTTAAAATCGGAATCTAACAAATGACTTGGGATCTTTATCTGAATTTTACTCTCAGAAACAGTTCCGTCATCTAAACTCCTTTTATTAATCAAAATTAAAAGTGCCACTTTGTTTTGTGAAACACTTTCCACTTTGTTAATGATTTTATCAACAACACCTGAAACCATTACTTCATTGACTTGACCTATCATAGACATTTTTTTTCCTCTCTCAAAAATCACATGAGAGATCCCATAAGGGTTCTCCCCTTATTAGGCGACTAAATATTTTAATGTTCCAACTATCATGCAAGCAGCAACGATCAACCTGACCCATGTTTTGCTTACTGACACACTATCTTCAGTATTAGTCCATTCCTCATTAGATTTTGGTTTAGACGAATCTTCTTTAGCGGCCTGTCGTTGGAGTTCTGTCTTGAATAAAACGTCTTCTACTTTTGCCAGCAACTTTAGTTTGTCAGCTACAGCATAATCCCACCCTTTAATGTCACGAACCAGAAGGTCACGGAAATTATGATTAACATATTTTTCCGGTACGTCTAGTTCGCTCATGATAGGTCGAATAGCATTGTAGAAGTCATCCAATGAATTATATTGAACATCAACTGCCTGAGCGAATTTGTCACGTAGATGATACTTACGTTCTTCGTCAATAAGCTTGCCAATAAATTCAACTAGATTTTCATTTTTTAATGTTTTTGCTTGCTCCAAGGAGTAGAAGAGATTGTCTTTATCTAAAAAAGTAGAAATATCATATTTCTTAAATACTTTTTCGATTTCTTCTATGAATAAAGCATGAGTTTTAACCAGTGGGATACAGGGAAGAGCACTCAATAAAATCGAGGCCTCTTTAAGGTCGATTTTATTTATAGAGCGGTCTTTGCATACTACATGGTAGATTTCATACTTCGCACCAATTACTCCACCAATTTCACTTACTGATCTTAAACTTGATAACTGAACATAAAGCGTTTTGGTTTCCGTCATGACAAATAAGTATTCATTGCTGTCAGTTTCCTGAGTTAAATGACTAATTACCGCGCCAGACATATTTGGAATAACTTGTTCTCCGTAAAATTCTTCTAACAAAAAGTTGAATTTTTTGAAGAAAGCATCATCTTTGATTTTAGTCATTGGATATACCTTGTACGTTGTAGGAGGGAGTAGCTCAAGTGACGTCATAGAATGAATTCAAATGAGTTAGTGGCTATAAGCCGTCACTTATCGCCCGGAGGAAATAAGTCGCCTGAATTTAGACTGTTCTGGCATTATGCAGTACGTGAAATTATGAGATAACTCATAAAGAGTTAAAGCAAAAAATCACGATTTGGGGAAATTTGGATATTAATGACGTAGAGAATCACACCAGCATCCAAAGTTACTTTTCTGGACGGTAGTGTGATTCTTCATGAGGGGCCACAAGTGGCGAATAAAACGAGTCAAAGACTCTTATGAATAAAATATAAAACTAATGTCTAATTTATACATCAGCAACAAACTCCTGTAAACATCTATTCAACGAATAATTCTTCTTTTTCTTCTTCAGGCATTATTGGATCACATTCAATTACGTCAAGCTGGTCTCCATATACTTCACGAAGAAACATACTCGCTTTTCCATACCAACATAAATACAACTCTTGTTCAGCTCGTGTCATTCCGACATAAGTCAGACGACGCTCTTCTTCGATCATTTCCTGACCAATACTTTTGGGGCTAGGTATTTGATCACAATTAAAACTTATAATCACGACCCTCTTCCATTCAAGTCCTTTTGAGCCATGTAAAGTTGATAGAACGATCTTATCCTCGGTGTACTCTTCTTTATCTCGTTTGGGGCCCATTGTCATACCAGCTGCAATGTTGAGCATTTTGCTCCATCCCTGTTTTTGTGCCCATCGTAGACAGCTTTCTAAGGCATACCCTGCCTTGGATTTGCCACCGTCTTTATTTTTCATCTGCATGCCGGATGTTTGGAGCCATTTCCCAATGTTAGAAATCCGTTTTTCACATTCTTCTTTGTCTGTTGCTTCAGAAGTGAGCCTTTCCATATGCGTGTGAATTGATTTAGTGGCAAAGTTACTTCCGGCAGGTATCTCACAACCGGCAAAAGTAACTTTTCTTCCGTGCATTTCATGGGCGATGGCATCGAGAGACATTTCGTTTTCACCGAAAATACTCAATGTCCTTTTCATGAGGTTTACGTCTCCGGGATGTCTCAGGAAGGTGAACAGATGAAGTATATCGTCTGGGTCCTTTCCGTCCCAAAATGACTTGCCTCCGTATCTCAGCGTTGGCTGAGAGAACATATTTTCCAGTCGGTCTAAATGTGCATTGCTTCGGCATAATATTGCCCACCCATTAGGTTCACCCTCCACCATTTTGACAACCTGTTCAAGCTGGGTATCAAGGTCGAGATAATTCAACAAAGTTACTTTTCCTCCCCCCTTCTTACCTGAAATTAAAGGCTTGTCGTAACGCGCCTCATTGTGTTTTATCAGAACATCTGCAACAGCGAGGATCTCAGGTTGGCACCTAAAACAGGTATTAAGGTAAAAAATGTTCGGCCTAAATAACCGGTCAAACTGTTGGAATATTTTCACACCTCCAGCGGCCCGGAACGAGTAGATAGTCTGGTCGTCGTCACCAACTATACTCGTAATAATCCCTCTCTTAGTGTGTTCAGCAACCCATGCAAATTGACATCCATCAGTGTCTTGCACTTCGTCGACTATGAGGTGCGTTACATTCAAAGGCTGCGTCTTCTCCGCTTGCATTTGACCCACGACATATTTAGATAAAGCATTAAAATCGGCGACATTATCTTTTTTACATAACAACTGGTACTCGTTAAACAATTCTATCTGGTGTTGGGTATGCTTAACGAAGATCAAATCCGGATTCATCTCCCGGCCAATCGACTCTATAACAGAAGCCCCGTCTTCGTAGCTCAAGCCGCTGTTCGATTGCTTTATAGCCCTGTTAATAACAGCCAGTTGAGAATTCCCCATTAGTAGCCTTCCTCGCCAACCGGTATCCTTAACTTGCCTCGATACAAACCCATGGAAGGTATTGATAATCACTCTATTGAATTTATCAGGCGGAAGCTGCTTTTTCAGACTACTTGCCAATGAGTCGGCTGCTGCTCTGGTGAAAGTGACCATTCCCACTTTAGCAAAGGGGTGCTTTTGAAATATCGCCTCTACCCCTTTTTTCATTGTGAATGATTTCCCACTTCCCGGGGCAGCGATCACCATATTATTGCTGCCAATATTGCTAATAATCCTAGACTGCTCTTCTGTTACCTGCGACATCAATACCTCTTACCAAAATTTCGTTCCATTAGTATACAATCTGGTATAGCTCCAATTTCTCGCTCCACGTAGTTATTTCAACTCATTTCAATTATTTCATTTTTGATGGGTTACCAAAAAATGAGTGTGTGGAATAATGTCCCTGTTGAACAAACTCTGGGAAATTATTCATGATTAAAATATCCGTATCTGCACTTGTCCTTGCTTCGCTTTTAGCGGGCTGCTCAACCAACGTTGGCAAATCTCCTGAAACTGCATTCAATACCTACTCCCACGGGAGTTATTGGGTTTCTAACCCGCAATATTCAGTGGCTAAAAATGCCTATTCTTTGGCTGGTGTTGATACCTCCTTCAAAGACACGGAAGTGACCCCGGGCAGCTCTGATGAAGCAGGTGTTTTAAAGTATCTTATGAATGGGTCAATGGGAGCTGTAACTGGAGGATTGTCAGGATTAGGCATTATGTCGATGGCATCCTTATACTCACGAGATGATGCCGAAATGCTCGTTGCTCCTCAATTTGTGGTCTACGTTCCCAATCCTAATAATCTTGCATATGACAATGACCAGCTGGTAAAACAAGGAGCTAAATACGTCTTTAACTTCTTGAAAGATGATGCGGCCAAACTCGGATTAAGTGCTACAAAACAGGTTAAGGCCGTTGATGAGTGCGTGATATCTCATCCCTCAATGAACAAATGGGATGAGTGCAATCTCTCGAGTGAACCAACAGCAGACGTAGCAGTTGCGGCGAAATTATTCCTATATCAGGCTATTCGCCCTGCAACTGGAGAAGAGTTAACGCAGCTTAAACTACCTAAGGGCCACTACAGCGTGATCCGTTACGTTGGCATGCGCACAACTTTTGAACAGACCTCTAAAGGTTTCAGTGGCTTCTTCATGCGCCCTAATTCACCAAAAACCTTACCAAGCCAAATGAGTGTTTCGATCCAAGGGCATGACTATTACCTGTTCTCTGGCGAATTAGGCAAAAAGGGTTTTCCAGAAAAAACGCTGAAAAAATGAGTTCTGATTAAAAAAATGGCTCCCTAAGGAGCCATTTTTCTTACCATCGAATTACTTATATTTGTCTAATTTTGCCCCGGTAACTGGGTCAACAGAAGTAGACCCCACGTCGCAAATTGCAGGCCGTGGAAGATATGAACAATCAACATTTGCCTCAGTGATGGCTTGAGTCTGTTCTGTTCGAGCATTGATCATATTTTTATCTCCGCCCATTGCCTCTATAGTCCGGGGCGTTGTATTCACATAACTATCATTTTTGAACGGTAGCTGCTTGGAAACATATTCTTCGCTATAGTCAGCATAGATATCCGGAGACTCCCCTGCCTGAACAGCAGAGTTTATCCACTCACTCATGTCAATTTTGTCGAAATCCAAGACCTGTATTTGTCCAATGCTCAGTCCAGCACAATTAGCTGCGACAGGATCTATTCCTAATTGTGGATACGCCTGCTGCATGATCACGCGTGAAAGCATGGAATTATAACAGCACATATCGGTTGCTTTTTTTACGCATTTTTTGGCAAAGCCAACGCTGAGATATTTAACACATCGTTCAGTATCAATCGTAAAACAGGATTTTTGGTTTTTATGAATTGAGGCTTCCATTTCAGCAGGCTTGCAAGCAACCAACATTTCGAGCAGCATCTTTGTAATTTGATATGCGGTATATATCCAACCGATGACGTTGAGGGCCAGCATAAAGTTTGTGACAGCACCGGAGAATACTGCCTGACCCGCAGCGGCACTGGCAGTTTTATCAAATACAAAATCCCTAATCGCACCCGGCATCATATCGTATGCTTTATTCATCATTTGTTGCTTGATGGCTGCCATACCAAAGGTTGACATAGTATCCTTAGTCAATTCTCCACCTGCTGCTGCACTACCGCCCTCAATACTGGTTGAACCGACCCATCTGCTCAAGTTACCCGCTACAGACTCATAGGCACTGGTGATTGGCTGTGTCATGTTGCTCCACATTTGACCAACCGTTTTACTCGCTCCAGCAGTCCATTCTCCTACGGAGTTTGCCATCGTTGACCATGTCCCTGTTTCCCCCCCCGTCCAAGCTGAGAGTTTGGAACTTATGTACTGCCAGTTTGTATTTCTCATCATCGAACCGGCCAACACAATTGCGTCCAACGGTCCCGCAGCCCCTTGCGGGGATTCACAGCAGTCTGTTTTAGCGAGCCCATTTACAAAACCAACTGAACGTCCGCACCACTCTGGTTTTCCCTCAAAGACAACGCACGAATTGCCATCATTGGGATCCGAACACTTGGCTTCCCCCTGCATGTACTGCACCATATTTGAATAGGCAGCGGCCTTACCAAAGTCAGTGTTCTCTTCAACTGGCCCGGTTTGACAAGTTCCTCCCGAACACGGGATCATACCAACGCAAGAGTTAGTCTCCGATTTGACTACATGGGTAACGTCTGTTCCCCGGTCGCATGTCCATTTTTGTTCGTACATATAACAACTCTTAGTGCCTTCGTCATACCAACCCTCGGCGCAAGTTTGAGAGTCTTGGGTGCAGGCGCTGTCATTTCGGTATTGACTGCACGCATCAGGCATATTTTTAATTTGCTCATAGTTGTAGCAGAGCTCATTACCCTGAGCATCTTTCATAACATTGCCCTCTGCATCGTAAGAGCACAGTTTCTCCTTGGCTAAAGGATCGCAGAAATAACCTTCTAGGTTTGTCTTCCATGTCAGATAGCCCTTATCTCCGTCATACAGGGGGCTCGCCAAATTCAACAACGCGGCCGGTAACCGCTTTGTGCCAACATCCATATCGTTAAAGCGATCAAATCGGCAAAATGAATTAGGGATTTTAACGGCATCATAGCAACCGGCTGGCTCCTGAATGTGTTTGTCGGAAAGTGTATTATTTTCAAAAACCAACTCAACTTCGAAGTAACCTTCGCCATTTCCCCCTACCCAGACTCGAGATGCCATAGTGACTTCCCTATCGGATTCCTCATAAACTGATTTTTTTACTTTCTCAGTTATGTCGATCGGGGATTCAAGACTCCAAGACTTTTTAAGGTCCATTTTCCCCACCGGCGCAGGATAATCGTTATCACGATATTGGCCATCAATATGAGCAAAGATCTGATTACCATCCAATGTGACCCGCATGTGGTCATCCCACTCAGCGTTTACTACCCTTGCCTGTTTTAAAACAGCATCTTTGTGAAATTGAAGAGTCAGTGAGTTATCGAAAATTCCATTCGAAAAGTAGTCATCTCCTCGCTGACCAAAATACACTCGCACACAGTTTTCCCCACAGGTAGTCATGTCCCCATTCCCGCCAGAGATATAAACCGGTACGCTGAAATCGCGGGTGATTGTGCAACTGCTGAAATTGTCTTTCTTCGGCGTATTGCAATACGACTCTTTGTAATCAGGGTAATGTGTAGTAACTGTTTTACTGGTATTTTCCGTACTACAGTTTTGGAGCCAGTTACCCGCTCCAGCAACCGCATTTGACACTTCATTACGACCGGCGTTGAAGAGCGGATCATTGGGAGATATGGTTGGTGCCGGATTGTCCTTTGTCGCATTCACCAGCATACGATAACCGACGCCGTCGTAGCTGTTCGCATCAAAGAGCTGGCTCTTACGTCCCTTTATCTCGTTCGTAAATGCTTCTTGGTTTCCATAACTTCCACCGGCGCTAAATTGCGTGTCCGGATGGTGTTGTTCAGAACTGAAAATTTCTTCAGTACTTGCCCTTGTACCAGCTGTCTGCACAGGATTATTTGAGATCGAGATACTGCCATCAGCTGCTTTAGAGAGCTTTTTACCCCCCTCTTTCGAATAATTCATGCTTACAGAAGAACCGCTCATTCCTGGGAGGGAAACCTTCCCCCCGATTGAACGGCCGTCAGATGCAGCATTGGTGGTAACGGTAGAATTGGAATTAGGAGACCCATATTTCCCTATGTTCAAGTCCTGAGAACCGGCCTTTCCGATATATTTATCACTTATCGTGGAGCCGAGATTCGCCCCTGAGTCAGCTGACGCGTATTTCTCAATAATGTCTTTTGCACTGGTTGTCGCATTACGGTTTGCAGCTGGATCATTCAAATCATACGTTTTACCCATCTGATCATAAATTTCATCCGCAGCAAAAACTTTGGGTGTCAGCGCCATGTTTATCAGAGAAACATAGAACGCCCAGCTCAAAGAATTAGCTACTAGTGAGATAGATAGAACAGAGGCGATTAATGGTTTTAGTTTCATAATAACCTTATATATCAATCACTTAACCATTTTTACACAACAGTCGTTATACCGCCACAGCATATAGACGTAATTATCTTCACCGATTTTCTTACGTCCACCCTTCAACGTTGACCAGTCATGCACAGAGTCCCCTAAGCGGTGGCAACAGTCCGGGCCTTTGGCTTCGGGAGTGGGAAATAACATTGAAAGTCGGTATTGAGACCGTGGCATGAAGTACGAAAATGACTTTTCGCACATGGCATCGCTGCCCATCGTCCGCATAAGCATCCCCTGCCGGTGCAATTTCGTGATCATGCGCTGCGTCAGTAAAGAACTGACTCTGACAGCATCATCGTTCGCGTAGACATGGCCAGTGAGCGGATAAAGATTGCCATCACAACCGGCACAAAAGTGCGCAGACAGATCGTCAGCGCCACCTGTGACCTTCACGCAGTCAGCAGCACACCACATAGAAGCAATGGGATTGGCAAAAACTACCGCTTCAGGGTTAAGCACTAGAGTCAGAAGGTCGTTTTCCCACAGAGGATCTACTTCGCTAATGTATGTTAACGACGCGTCGACGTAGGGCTCAGCGGTACATTCGCCAATGATGAGCAGCTTCAACATGGTCATAATTGGAAACTCCCAAAGATGTACATCGTAGAAACCCGCCTCAGTCCCGGTCATGGGTTGGTTAGTATTGGCATTTCCCATATCGAACTGAGAGCTCTGTAGCATTGTTCCTTCAAGAAAAGGACTGCACCAAGGAGCTTTAACTACCTCAATGATCTTGACCGGTTGGAAAAATGAGAGCTGCCAGCCAATTTCAGGGATACCATTTTGGTCAGTACACATACACATTGGACGAGAGGGAGCAGCACCTTCAGGTGCGGCTCCTATCCCCATAATCCTCATGGGGAAAATACAGCTCCAACAAATATTTTTTACCAGACCGGACCACACACCGGCAGACTTACACATGGCGCCAGCAGAGACGTTCTGCCCCGCAGCCAATGCCAGTGATGGGATTGCAAGCGACAGCATTACGGCCACGAAGCTCTGCAAAAGTAACTTTTTAATCTTCTCTATCATCTTGTTCACTTATTATTGATGGCGGAATAACCGTCAGAGACGATGGCTGTCACTTTGTTTAATGCTGAACTCATTTCTTGTGGGTAATGCAAGGTGAGGTATGTCGCGAGCACCGCCCCAATAATTATCCCTAATTTCATTTAGCCCCCCCGCCGATATCCATATTTCTCTGGCTGTTATCATCTACTAATAAATCACCTTCACTGAACTGTTCGACTTTAAAATTATCACCAACAGTGCTGATCAATACCGGAGTCGCAACAATATGGAATCGATCGATAATTTCTTTATTAATCTTAAATACTTTCCCGTCAAATTTTGTACGTAAAGCATTGAGATCATCCCAACCACTTTCGGAATTGATTTGCGTAAACATCGGCAAAACTTTTCCAGATCCTAGAACTTTTTTATATTGGGATACGGCCCAATCAGATTGCTGCTGTTTCATAGGGTCAAAGATAATCATGGTTAGCTTTTGTGGAAACCGTGAGAGTGGATTAATTTTCTCTCCTGCGAATGCAAGTGTTCTACCCTGACGATCTTTGACATCCTGAGTTACATTCACTGTGGGGTCGATGTACCAAATTTTGTGTTGAACAGCAGGCGGTAAATTTATCATCCACTGATTTTTCCACGTATCTGCCAATGCGCGTTTTTTTGCAGCTTCCCAATCATATTTACTGCTACGGTCCTCCAACTCTTCAATTAAGTTACGCTCTTCTACTGGATACGAAGTTCCAGCTGAAGGGAAAATATCAGTATCAGGATTATCTTTTATTAATTTCATAAAGTAATCGATATTGAATGTCCCACTTATTTGTGAATACTTTGTTTCGGTCCGATTAATCATGGTCGGCACTTGTTTAATATGATATTGCGTGAAACTCTCTGGATCAAAAGTGATAAGGGGTTCATTTTTTAGCTGAGCCTTCGCGATGTATTGTCTTAATGCTGCTTGGGTTTCGACTATATTCGTCGTCCCTCTTTTCAACCCATTAAAGACAACGCGGGCATTCTTTTCACTTGCTGTAAGGAGTAGATTCTCCAAAACATAATCAGGCATACTGAACGATGCAAAAATTGTCAGACCAGTTTCGCTCGAAAGCTCTTTATTCCGGTTGCTATCAATCTTTCTTTCCCAGTCCGCCGAAGTGATCCCGTCGTTCCCAAACATCTTCCCAATATTATTCGACTGAGCACGCATAGAAGATTGTTTAGCATCGCCGATTTCTTCAGCCTGAAGTTGGACGCTATCATCATTTTGAATCTGCTCACGTCTTTTGTTAATTTCCTGACCAATTTCTGATACTTCTGACGCCTCGCGGATTTTCTTGGTAGCATTAATGATTGTCTGAATACTGTCCTGATGCATACCCGCCGGGAGATGACCAGAAGCGACATTGTCCTGAATAATCACACCTTCTTGCGCCGTTTTATTTGCATCATAGGAGGCAGTGGTCGAAATGCTCTGTGCCTGAGACTTTAGACGATTAACATCGTCCGCATATTTCGACACATCAGGGGCGCTTAAATTTTCAGGATTTTCAATTTTCACACCTGAAGTCTCTGCCTCCTGATTTCCATCCATTTTTTGTGCTTGTTGCCCGATTAAATTGGCTTCAGAACTGTAGTTATTTCCATTTTGATGGAGGTTAACATTCAGGTCATCTGCATGGACAGCTGAAGCAAACAAGGACATGAAAAGTAACTTTGCCACTTTTTTATTAGAAAATTGCATATGCTTTACCGATTGTAGTGGTATCTATAACAGTCCCCCAGAAACGGGAGTCCCAAGAATGGTCTGTTTGGCCAACAACAAATATTTCATTTGTTGGAACAACAAGCTCACGTTCAATTTTTTCGGGAGGAACCCCATACTTGATCGAAATCCTTCTTGCATTAACCTTAAAGAATTTAGCTCCGTTATAAACCCCATCCATAGTAATTTTCAGATGGTCACCGCCCTTCCCCGCGACAATTTTAATCACCTTATCTTCGGGATGAATAAATCTGGCCTCTTTGGGCATCCGGAAAGCAATCATTTCACCAACGGCATATTCCTTATCATATTTATCTATCATGTAAAGGTCGGCTGGTATGCATCCGTATAAAAGTCCATAACCAAAACTAAACTTAAAAAAAAATAAACAGGTCATCATTCCGCAAACAATCAGATTCAGTCCTAGATATTTATCTATTCGCAAGAATCCCTTCCGCTTAGGAATATAGTCATTGATCTTCATTGTCATGTGTTCTTCGCCACTCAGTGTTTTCTGTACGAGCTCTCACACCATTGAACTGATATCGAGGAGGTCGACTATCTTTCAAATATGTTAGTTTGCGCCCCTCTGTTTCTATTGCAATATCATCCAACTGGCCAAAATGCTTACCGGCTAGTTTTACAAGCTTCCAAAATAATGGGTCTGATTCATCAAGGTGTTCGATAACACTTTTCCTACCTTGCAATACTTCATCCCATTCAACTGAGGGTTTTTTCATGTTTCTATTATCAATGCGGCACAGTCTTTACTTCCTCAGATTCCTTCATTATTTTCATGTTTCTGAGACAAAAAAAAGGCCCCTAACAGGGGCCTTAAAGGTTAAATTTTGACTTTATTTACTTCTCTGCCGCACCGAAGACCGTTGTTTTTGTAACGGCCGTATCTCCGCTATCATCATAAGCAATGACTTTAACCTCGATCTTACCTTTATTTAGATTCTTCGACAGCGTTGCGGATGTTCCATAAACACTGCGGATCTCATCATTGATATACCACTCATAGCGAGATACTTTCCCATCTACGTCAGTACACTTATTATTGAAACTCCATGATAGGTTTGACTCAGTAAATGTGAGCTCGCACGTTGGCGGCTGATTGGCGATAACATCGAAGTCGACCGTAGACTGTCCTCGTTGTCCCATTACGCTCACAACATCCATTTCCAACCTGTACTTACCTTCTTTAATCCCCGGGAAGAACTGAGCCCAGTAGTTCTTACCTCCGTCAATCACTTCCCCGTTCAGTTTGTACGTGACTGAGTCGATGGTGTCCGCGCTATGTGCCAACTTAACTGCTGCTCTCAGATTAAGATCTAATGGTGTACGCATGAACTTGTTCGAATATTTAGGTGTTAAATCTAATTTCATCTCATTTTGTTCATCGACCGTGAAAGTGTTCTCCAATTTACTTTCATTGCCCCTGTTGTCCTTGAACAACACCGTAACTGTATAAGTGCCTGCTTTAGTGATGTTAAATACTTTCTTGGTACCATCGTCCTGAGCAACCGTTAAAGCATCATGGTCGTATATCCACTCACGGGTAAACGTCACACCCGGATAGTCAGCGTCTGAGCTAGTAAGAGATGCAGTCAATGTAGTGGGTACCATCGTGTATTTGAGCTTCGTGTTCAGCTTAGGCTCTGGAAATTTATATACCCAAGACTTCACTGATACTTTACGACGAGCCAATGTTCTGTCTTTGTTTTTTGTAAGCCAAGCGTGATATTCGAACGGCGCATAGCCATAGTGGTCAAGCATTGACTCAAGCAACGTTACATCAACATCGCTCCCCGGCACAATCGTCCCATCTGGCAGTAACCACTCCTCAGAGATTTGAGAGTCCTTTTCATACTCTTCATTCGGGTTGGTAAACGTTCCGTGCAAAGTAACTTTTTGCCCTACTTCGACACTTTCAACACCTTCGGTCTTAACTGATAAACGTTTGGGTTTAACAAGACTGATATGAGCACTTGTTGTGTTCCAGGATTGGTCTTCAGCAGCGTCATCAGCATCTGTAAATCTCAATTTTGCATAGATGTAGTTTGGCGGTGTATCGGATCCCTTAATAGTATAGCTAGTGCCACCGGCGACCCAATTTTCGTTATCTTCAGACCACATAATTTCAGCCTGCCCTTCATTTATTGGTTCATCGTTATCAAGAATTTGTACGGGGATATCGTTGCCTTCAAGAACCCGACTCACCACCAATGAAGGCTTAGGTTTCTTGTATGTTATAACCGTCAAAACTTCAGTAAATGATTCAATGTTGGTAAATTTGTTTTTAAGTTTTGCACGGTATAACCACTTCCCAACAGTGGTTCTCTTGATTGTCACTGACCTGTGGCCATCTAACGAAGTATCTGTGGCCCATGTAGTCCCGTTATCCTCAGAAATTTGCCACTCGGTTGGGCTAAGCGCATCTGCATCTGACGTCGATTTCGTTTTGAAGGAAACGACCGTGCTTAAAGGAATGCGGCCGATGATCATGCTTTTAGACAGCCCACCTTCAATCTGTTCGCCTTTGTACACTCGAATACTGACAGTGCCACTTTCACGTGTCATTTTGAAGTCGTCAAACGGACTACGAACAGTCGCAACTGCAACTAGTCGATGATTACCGATATCTAAACCTTCAACTTTCACCTCTGTATTAACTTTACCCGCGTCATCTACCGGTAAACTCTTAGTAAGTGCAGTCCTTTCGTAGACCGTATGGTACTTACCCGTATCCGGGTCTTTAACGTAGTCACTTTTTTGAGCATAAATTACAACATCCCACAGCCCCATTTCGGCCCTGTCGAAGGCAGTACAACGACAATCATTTTTATATCGACCAATGTTTACGTTTAAAGCCATCGTAAGTCCGGTAGCTGTTTTCTTATCGTCCACCTTCATATAAGTACGAATGTTAAAGTCTGGAACTGTATAAACATTGAGGGTGCTGTTGGACTGCAATGATGGGTCTTTGTTATAAGCAACGTTGATATCCATAACCCGCTTTGTCCACAATGAGGACGCAGTGAATTTCAGGCGTTGTGTAAATGTTGTTGAATCAATGCTGCTGGAACGATTTATATAGCTGGTTTTCACTGCCGCTTGACCATCTTGTCTCACGGTTATGTCGGTATTAGCGGGCACAACTTTCGTGATCAGTCTTGCCGCTTCTCCCCCGGATGAATAAACCAACGCTGTATTTGGGTTGAGGCCTGCAATAGTTTTACTGTATTTGTAAGAGATAATTGGGTTGTACGGAATTGTCGCAGTAAGGGCAACATGGGTGTGCGCAGCCTTCGCAATAGACCCCTTCGCATTCATCATATATACATCGTAGTCCAGCAGGTTCTCACCACTGTTATTGAAATAACCTGATAGCCCGGGTGTTCTGCCCTTATAGTAAAACTCCAGCCCATTCGGCACGTTATTCCATTCTACGTAGCACACTTTGACAGAGGAGTTGGTACCCACCCATGTCAGGTATTCAGAAGCATTGTCTTTAGTCGTGAAGAGAGTACAAGTCGCCCCGGTTGACTGCTGTACTAAAGCTGTATAGAGGCGAACGCGGGAGTAAAGCGTAGATACGTTTTCAATTCCTTTGATCATAAAGCCCATTGGCATGTAAATGAATGGGACTTCTAAAGTGGCTTGCTTGCCATATGTATTTGTAGCTACTAGCCTCAAAGTATGCTCTTGGTTTAATGCAAGTTTGTCAGCATTTTTGAGATAATAAATTCCCTTATGACTAGTAGGTGTCAGCTCGACAGCAATGTTATCTATTGTTGCAGAAGAGATGTCAGCCACCCCTTCTTGGCCTTGAAACGCAGCAACAATAATTTCATTAAGGAAATATACCGTATCTCGTTTCTGTAGTACCTGCCCATCTTTCAAAGCAAGTACAGAAGGTGCCTCAGTGAGCATGAGTTTGGACTCATTATCGTCATATACAGAGGTGTTCCCACTTTTATTCTGCAATGAGAAACTAGCATCATATGAACCATTGGTGAGGTCGGCGATATTAAATATATAGAGATATTCATCCCCAACTAACTGCGGACCAGATACTGGCTGAAGAGTTCGTTTTGAAGGAACAGCCCATGTCTGGCCAAAATCTACTGTGGTACCGTCATCAAGTGTGACTTTCGTCACCGGCTGGAATTTCCCATCCGGAGTAAGGGTAAGTTTCAGACTCGTAGGTAGCCACCATTCACCAGACGCCCCAAACTGAGGGGCCTTAACAGCAACAGCGACAGTTTTTGGACCTGTATAGATCTCGGTTCCGCCAACTTTGATAGTCGTTGCATCTTCGGTAAAGTTCCAAACGGTGTGATCAACAACTGGTGGTCGATAATCCCAGTTCATCACAAGATTGTGTAAAGCAGGCGGGCTAAAATAGTTGTTCTTGGAATTGGCCGTGACTGCGATTATGCGAGAGCCCTGAAGAGCATCAGAATCGCTTACCTTCACGCTTCCGACCGTAATAGTGCAGCTTGTACCCGCTTCAGGAACTTCGCAGCTTGAAGCCCCCCCTATTGAAATGTACTGAATGTAGTTTCGAGGTTCGACTTGAACAATGAGATCAGTAAGGACCTCATCTTTAACATAAGAGTTAACAGAAAAACCATCTAACACTGCGCCACTTATCGCAGACCTCATTCCCGTTATGACAGGCTGTACTGGTGCGACCGTCTTCAGAACGTAGTTGCCACTTGCGACTTGAACTTTGGTTCTTTCGCTTCCTGAATAATATGAAATTATCCAAGGCAATTTGAGGTCCCCAACTGCCTTAGGAATACCACTACTTTGGAATCCGTTTGATGTTAAACCTAATGAGTTAGGGAGCCATTCAAAGACGCATGTGAGATTATCCACAGTTGATGTGGCTTTTGGGTCTGTAGTCACGTTACACGCAGTGCCAGCGCCTGAAGCAGTTATGGTGGTTGAATTAACATAAGCAACAGATTGAGATGTAGAAGAACTGAAGGACAGCTGCGGCATCACTGCTTCTAAATTTCCCGAAATCATTATCGCTTCGGCCCATGTGCTCTGACTGAACGCTGAGAGCGACAACGCAAGCCCCGCAGCCACTAATCCTCTTCTCATCATGTAAGGTCCTGTAGTCGTGTTCCAAAGACGGAATGGTCTACAGGTACTCTATCCGACAAGAAACATCAGTCCTGACAAATAGAGCTCCTATTTTCTTGCCTTTTTTAGATATTTTTTAAAGTTACTTTCGATGAGGGGTTATTTTGATGCAGAAACTATCGAAGGGTACTAGCATGAGCTAATCGTAAAGAAGTAATCAATGATTCTGAAGAGACGTAGGGGGTTTTATAAGTAAGATATCCTAGTAAAAAAAGCCCAAGGCGAGTAGCTGTCATAAGTGGAACCGGTATCATATATTCAAACTTTTCACTGACTAATTTAGGATCGACGGGGTAAATCCCACCCTTGACTAATAAATCATCTTGATGATTTTGTTTTAGACTGTCCGGGTTGCGATAAATATGAATATTTTTATAAGCAGCAAATGAACGATGCTTAGTTTTGCGGCCATCCATTTTGAGTGAATCGCAGATCCTTAAAAAAACTGAAGCAATCATCATTACTTCTTCATCTTTAAGTTTCATACTAAGTGTTTTTGGGCCTAACCAGTCGTAACTTGTATTTCTTCCTTTATCGACACTATCAATAATTGGGGCAATAATTAGAAATATATGAGAATCGTCATCTCTTTCTAAAGCAGAGTTTGCGCAAAACTGCAACTCTAATGCACAGTTCGAGCAAAAGGCTTTAAGATTACGCTGTAATGGATTATGGGTCATATCGTCAACTCAGTTTGATCTTCCAAGCGCCGTCTAAACTATCATTAGTGGCCTTATTAACAATGTCAGTGATGTATAAATAACCACTTTGTTTGCTCATGTAGAAATAATACTGTCCTGTTTCAACGAGTTTTACATGAGAAAAATTAGAAACCCCACATACAGATGGCTTAACAACGTTCGGATCCACATCCTTCATACTCTCGATATTGGAAAGCACACCATTGATAATGATGGATTTATCATCAATAAGTTTCAACTCAAGAAAGTCATGATTATCATTACAACTCAATAACTTAGACTTTGTCAGTAAAAGATTATTTGTATAATACAATAAATTATTGTTTTTATTTTTATATATATTGAGAGCATATACAGAAGCTGTGACTATTGATACGCTTACTATACCTGCTAGCAATAATTTAGTCTTCGTCATCTTATCCTTCCTCAGTCAATTTATGAGCGCTTAAACATACAAGACGTAACTGGCTTATAATATTACTGGCACTTACCCCCCCAACCAGAGTCACAACGCGTCTAACTGATATTCCTGAAGGTATAAGTTCTACCTCTCCGACACCCATGCTTTCAATTACATGCGCTTTATCCTGCTGAACATCATTCTCATCTGGAGGTATCAGCACATCAATGATAATTGTATCAGTAGGAGCAATATTCCAGTCATGATTAGGTCTTGCTACTGGCACGATTGTCACATGCAAATAGTCTAAAAGGAATATTAATGCTTTCGGGCCTAAGTCACCGTCAGCATTGAATTGACTTTCTAAAAAAGTAATAGGTAATCCGGTGTTAACCAAAAGTTCGTGAAGCTCATGTCGCCTCACGCAATGCACTATAGCATTTGTTGTAATCATCTGATCTCTCGCGAGCCTAGTGTTTGCTAGTAGACAGCCAGTTGCAAAGTCAAACTGGCTGTAACATACGACACTACATCCCTGTCATTTAACAGCCACTTTTAAATCATATCCCATCTTGGGGAAATTATCATTCTGTTGGTAACTCAGATAGTTTTTAGATTTTTAAAAACTGTGATTATTGTATCCAACCAGACTTCTAACATATTCACATACCTTTGCCGAATCGTACATAACTAAGCAGCGTTTATCATTAACTATGAGTAAACATTTTCGAATTTCAGATTAAGACTGCAAAGAAAGCGGTTTCTAGATCCATTAAGTGACCAAAATGACTCTGAAATAGAAAAAGCCAGCATTTTCAAGCTGGCTTTGTTAGAACTTAATGGAACAACTATTGGGTTAGCGAGTTAATGAATTTATTCTTCTTCGCTCTCTGAGATACTTCGGCTGTTTCCTCTGCTTTGACGTTAGAAGAGGCTGTCTGTTGCTCAGCCCCTTTTGCCACATACTCTGTTCTACCAATGTGCCTTTCAGGTTCATCAATTCGAGAAACCACTGAGTCAACCGGTGAGGGTTGATCTGATGCAGGCCCCCTACTCTCTGTATCCGTCCGCTCTACAAAGTTACTTTTCGCAGGCTCAATATCCAGTGCAGCAACATCGTTGGTACTGAGCGCACCAACATCAATTTCAGTACCTTTATTAGCTTCTAAAACTGATACAAAGGTTTTAAGTTCCTGAAGAGTAAACTTTTGCTCACCGTCTAAAGTTACTTTTTTTTCTTGCCTCGTATGGGGAACCTGCATGTCCGGATCAAGCATTTGTAGTAGAGCAATCAGGTTTTTAAAGGTGAGATGCTTACCGTAACCATTAATCAGATCAATCAATTTAGGGTCCAGATTATGAAGCGATAATCCAGCCGTAAGAGATTGACGAATAATGAGACTCCTCTCACCCTTTAACGTATTTTTATCCAATTGGGATTTTTCTAAAAACTCATACCCAAAGGCACTTTGCGTCTTAGAAATCCAAAATGCCGGGACTTGAATTCGTTCAGGTTTTGTCGGTTGCTTTTGCTTTACCATGTGTTCCCCCTACCGGCATTTAACCCAAGACAGTTTCTGCAACTGCCTTAGCAAGTGCGAGCTGTGGATTATCAATGACCTTAACGAATGCTTTAGAGTAGTCAGCGCTAATACGGTCTCTAATTAGATACGAACCGCCACCGACGATGTAAACACGATGCGGATGAGATTCTACTGACTTGCATGCGTTCGACACCTGATCATTCAGCAGTTTGATAGAAGCAATAACTGTCTCATGAATGGTATCGATATCCTCTGCCGGGACTTTGTACTTAGTCTTATCATCGCGGTTATTGATGAGATGATCGATATATGCATCCCCACTTGGCAGCCCGAGCTCTACGAGTTTGCGGCGAATTTCGCTGTATACGATTGAACAACCAATCTTATCGAACCCCTTCACTCCTGAGACCTCTTCTAATTTTCCTGTAACGCTAGCTACATCAAGCGTGGTGCCACCGAGGTCAATAATCAAACTTACTTCAAAGGACTCGATGTTTCCATCTTCTAGCGAATCTGTAATAGCTGGAAGCGATTCAGGGAACACTTTCACATCCTTAACCACGAACTCAGCTGTAGTCTTTGCATCAATGTAGCGAACTACAGGCTTATATAAATTAGCTTTTTTTCGTTCGATCAGGTCAAGGTTTCTCTCGCCGGTTGAAGTGTAGAACTGACTCAGAGGCAAAGATACGTTCAGATTTACAGCTTGAGGTTGTAAACCAGACGAGTGCAGAGCCTGATGAACGTTAAGCAAACAAAGATGGTCATATTGATGAGACACATCGGTTGTTTCGAGTGGTGCAGATGCATCTCGGTGATGAGAGTATCGGTCCAAACCTTCAAGTAAATAATTGAAGGGTTGAGAGTTGTTATGGGCAACGCGGAAATCTTTAATAAAAGTGTTTGTGCTTAAGTGATAAATCAATTCTCCAGCAGCATTTCGATAAAACATTTTTGCTGCTTTGGATCCATCATCAATTACGACGCTTAGTGGTGTAACTGAATTCACTTCACTTTGGTCAGAAACAATATCAGCTACAGCTGATTGTTCAACATTATTAGTCATCTGAAGGTTTCCTGTGGTTTTTTGAATGCTCAAAATGAAAGATACAGCATAGAAATAATCATTTCAACACACCATTCATACAAAATGTTTGTCACTAACTCAATACGACTATTGTAATGAATCATAAATCATAAGACTTTGGAATTTAATCCTTATTGTTCAATGCTTTATATCGCTTACTCAATCAAAACATTTTGTGCTTAACCTTATAAAACCATCACGAATATTTGTCGCATAAACGAAAGAAAAACCAGCGTAACATACAATTTGTTGTGAATATGAAACCACAAAATCCTCTTTAAATTTCATGGTTGGTTATTACACACATTTAGTTTTGTTATTCAACACTCTAAATTTTTGAAGAAACTTTTTATCCTATAAACGTTGCAATAGAGCTGCTAAATGTTGTGATAATCAAACCAATGAATATGTACTCATACCCAATAAATCCCTCTGAAGTAGCCTTGCACATATTTTTTTAGAAAAAAATGAAATGGACGGTTATCCCTCCAGAACCAGAATCAAACTATGTTAATTTTATGAGAGATATTTCTAATGCCCGGAAGAGCAAATGAGTGAGTACTATGCACAAGAAATCGACCTTAGTGACTATTCCGGAAGGATTTTTGTCGTTGGGGACCTCTACGGAAGCTATCGCTTATTCTGTCAACTACTAGACAGTGCTGGCATCAAAGATGGAGAAGAGGCTGTTGTTATTGCAACGGGAAATCTTTTTGATAATTGCTCAATTGATCGACGCAAAATGAGTGAACGTTATGAAGAGCCACTTTCAATGATGAAAGCGATTAACACTGGTAATTTCTCAGGAAAACTAATTAGGTTTTATTCAGTTAAGGGGGCGTCTGAACAAGCGATGATCCGAGCAATACCAACTATCACTGCTGGTAATTATAAATTTGTTCATAATACCTTCTTGCGTGAAACGTGGCGAAAAAACGGGGGAGGTTGGCATGATCATCACAGTAGATATCTTTTGGATAAAGAGCTTAAACAATTAGTTGCACACCAGTTGCCATTGATATTTAAGATCGTCTTAAGGCATGGGCATAAATTAGGTGTAGTAAGTGCAGAATTACCACAAATAAGAGATGATTTTGATTTAATATTTTCAGCATTCTCAATGTTTGATGCTGATACAGCCAACTTATATTTAAACACATGCCTATATGGAAGTGAAAGTGCCCCTGAAAAACTTAGAATTAAAGGTGTTGAAGCCCTATTTTGTGGTATGCATAGGATATCAGACATCCGGAAAAAAATGGGGCTCAAGCGTAGCGTTAAACCAGTTTGCATGGGTAACACAATATTTTTGAATTCATCAGCTGATAAATTAGTAGATGGGGATAAATACTCTGCAATTTCAATGTTAGAAGTTGTCCCAAATCAGAAGTTAAGCATGAAACTTTACCAGTTAACAATTACCGATGGGAACATTGTCAGGACAATGAAAACTAAATTCAATCATGATGGGGATGTATATGAATAATCGCAAAATAAAATATAAATATTCTCTCATGGCAGTTTTATATTTATTCGGGATAGTCATATCGAGTGAAGCGTATTCATCTGAAACCGTACAAAATGTTAAGGTTAAGGACCTTCCGGGAACTAGCACTGCTGTTTACACCAAAAAGGTTCCTGATACTGAGATTAGTCCTACGCAAGACGTACCAATATCACTACATCTTTCAAGAAGAGAAGGCCAATGGTTGGTTAACAACACCCGGAAGCCAGTTATTAAAACAATCAATAACCGTATGAATTACATCATCTTACATAATGACAGTGACCACATTATCGCAAATATACTTATCCCAAAACTGGATTACGAAGTCATTGCTAAGAATGGTGTGATGTTGTCAACAAAATGTGTGGTTAATGGTGGTGATGAAGCCACTTCTAGTTTGTGGCTCGAGCCATTCTCGGCCCTTACTATCGCATTCTTTAATGATTTGTCATCGACACCATTACAAGCCATCATTTCCAAAAGCTCTAGCGCAACTCAACTCATAGCTATATTCGGACCAGAAAAACCAAAATCGTTTACTTTGCAAGTTGAGGCGGCAACTGAAAAAACAATAAATAAAAAACTTTTCAAGAAAGAACATAATTTGAATGAACCAAAAATTACAAGTGAGTTACTCGATAAAACAAGTCAACTAGTGCCGAATGTAACCTATACAATATCTAACGTTTTCACCCCAAAAATGCTTAAATTTTCAAATCCAGTCTACATTTCAAAGAGAAATTCAAAATGTGCGGGCAGTCAATATTGGGCCAAATCAATAGTAGCTTATCCAAACGAAGAAATTCATATTGTAGTTAACTCACGAACACTGGTGGATTGAGCATTGAAAAGATTAATATTTTTGTTTGCCATCTGCATTCTTTCCGGTTGCAGTAAAAGTATAAACGAGCTCGAAGATTTACCACAAATTGATTTCGATCTTCAACCCGTTATGAGTTCCCCGTCAATCCAAAGTAAAAAAGTAACTTTTAAATACATTAATGCCGGAACTGATTTCTATCTGGTAATTAATAACGGCAGGAAAGAGTTCTTAATACTTGATGCATTTTCAATCGCTGGATCTAAGTGTGCGTACGCTGCGAGAACAAAAATAAATGTTGCTCCTGTATCAGTAGCAACTTACAAATTGCCAACTATTGGACTTATTGGTTTGTGTTACTCAAATAATGACCAATTATTTTTTATTGAAAATGGCTTTAAAAATATTAGCGAGAAGGGTGGAGACATCAAATTACCATTGTACTCAATGATAAAATACCACTTCCCCGGAAACGCAGCTGAAGCTGAAAGTAAAACCGTTAACAATTTATACGTGAACTTTGAGAAGTTGGGCTCCTCAAACGCGCCCAGTGCGATTAAAGCCGACTAAGCCATACAAAATAGTGGCTTATGACCTAGTGCTCTCAAAATCGATTACAGTTCGATTTAAAGGTGATTTAATGAAAGGAATACTATTTGCTCTACCAATCCTGTGTTTCTCAGGTTATGCGCTGGGATTTCCGTATCAGATAGATACTGTCCCAAGCGGTGCTCATGTCGTTAACGTTGTAACAAACGAACAGCTAGGAATAACTCCTCTGACTGTTAACGTTTCAGATACTGAACACGGTTCAACATTTGGAATTAGCTTTATAAGATATGAGAATGTTGCAGTAAGGATCGTCAAGGTGTTGCCTTCAGCTGAAAATGGATTTCAAATATCACCTCCTGCTGTAGCCTCAATGTCTATGCCCGGGAAAGCTCCGCTAGAAGTAAAAACTGATGATAATGCAGCTTTGATACAAATCTCAATGCGCCCAATAATGTCTGAACCCGTGACACCTATCTATACCCGTTGACTCTCGATTAAAGCTTCCTGAATGCAGAGTAAAAAAAGGGCCATCAATATGATGGCCACTATTTTGGGTTGACTCATTCGGCTAAGCTGCCCGGGAAACACCGTCTTTTTTCTTCGCCCGTAGTTCTTCTTCGTAGATTGCGTCGATAGCCTGACTATACGAGTAACCCTGATCCTGTAAATCCCAGATCTTATTGCGGTCAACAGAGTCTGTTGTATAGCAGAGGTCCATTTTTCGGTCTACGTACAACCTCACGATAGATTGAATATTTTCGAATCGAATCATTAGTTCAGAAAACACACCTTTCTGAGTTCTAATGTACTTCATTCGCTCGTAATCTGAAGCAGAAGATGAGAGGTACTGCTTGTTCTTCATCGCCTCAATTGCTTCCTTTTCCTGCTTAAGTATAAATTTCCACGGTGAGTTGTTTGCCAACGCGCGGCCGACCGAAGAAGTGAAGTAATCTTCGAAAGACTGTGTGATACAGATCCCAGCACAGTTTGTTTTACGGAACCGACGCCAAGCAGCCTCCAGGAATGAAGAGAAGAAGTTATTGTTGGCATGCTTACCGGAATTAGCCGAATCGTCTGGGCGAATATATTCCCAAGCTTCATCAAGTAAGAACAGCCGCCTTCTCCCATCACGCTTGATGAACATCGCGTGCTGGGCCGCTTGGATTATGGACATCAAGACAACCGTCTGGAGGTGAGGAGTACCTTTAAGCTCCTCAAGCTCAAGCACTATAAATCTAGAATCAAAGTTTATTGGAGGTAACTTATCCGTAAACCGGCTACCGTATATGCCTCCCTCACACCACGACTGTAGTTGTATTCCTATATCTTTAATTCGATTGTCATCATGATCCATGCAACGGTTTGCAAAACTTGTTACCGAACCAGCTCTGCCCTCAGCTTTTGCAGCTTTATACTCTTCAGTAACAAAATTCAACATTACTGCCTGTTGAAAATCGCTAATTTGACCTGACTCTGATGCCATCATTTTTAACTGATTAAGCACCATGATTGTCTGAGCAACCCTGTCTTTTTGCTTTTCTTCCTTGCTATCTAGATCAATTTGCTCTGGGTCGGGATCAGAAGGATTTGAGGTTCCAGCTTCAACTTCGGATACTGCGGCCGTGAACTCCTCTTCATTCGCAACGTCTGTAAGAAACGCGAAGGGGTTCAATGTGAATGTAGGTGATTTGCCAAAATCTATAAACTGTGAATTCACATATTGTGATGCTAGGCCTTGGTATGAACGCCCTACATCGACAACGAAGACCTGCGCACCATCAGGGTCCTGATCATAGTAGAGGTTTTCCTTTAGTGCCTGAGCAGCTTCAGTATAGTGCATCAATGGATTTATTCGCGGACCCGCACCAAGGTAGTTATTGATGAGATAGGCGGCGAAAAATGATTTACCAGCACCAGAAGTAGCGCCAACGACAACATTATAACTGGCAGATGTTTTAAAAATGTCCAACCCAACCAATTGACCTTCACGCGAAACAAGATTTAAGACAGGATTGTCCGTATTTCCCTTCCACGGTCCAAAGATAGGTGCAAGATGTGCGGCACCGGTATTGGTTATAACCTCTGCCCGGTCAAGATCTCTAATGGTTTTCGCGTCATTGCACATGGGTAAAGTAGAGAGCAGAGAAGGGAAGACGATGTATGAATCATCGGTAAGATTTACCTTACTTTCGGAGTAAAAGCTCTTCATCTGTTCTGCCGCGTCACGGACGTCTTCGTAACTGTTTCCCATGACAGTAAAGGTGAGATACCCCAAAAGTAACTTTGCACCATCTTCAAGCTCTTTCGTGATGGCCATATAGTCATTGTCCATGTCCTTAAGACGAGGACAGAACGTAACAACGATCGGAATGCTTGCCTGTTTATTCGTCACAGCCTTATAGCGTAAGTTTTCTTTAGTTTGTTTAGACTGATTTGGAAATTGAACCGTCAGTGTGGCCATGAAGGGACTAAACACAGTTTTATTACCACTAAGCCAGTTCACAACAAGCTCATAAATGGCACCAAATCCGATATATTCTGGGAACTTACGCACAGATAATTGTTTAAAGTAGCGTTTTTCTGATTCGTCGTTATTAGCAGTATTTGTGGCAAAATACTCAGCATCAATCTTGAATTTACGCCCGGGAATATTTAGTTGTTCGTTAAGATGTTTCATCGTATTGATTTCAACATTCCCCTCTGACCAACGTGTTTTTGCACCCGGATTTAATATTTTATCCATACAATACAGCCAATTTTCACCTGAAGCTGCAAACGGACGCATTCCTATAGTCCGCAGTTTTGACTGGATTTCTGTATACAGTGCGTCGATTTTTCTTAACTCTGCATCCGTTGGAAGGGCACCAGCTAATGGAATCGAATATGAGAACCACACTTGAAAATCACGAAGAGTAAGTAAGTCGTAATCGGGTTTTAAAGGTTGGTGCTGACTACGGATAAAATAGTCCAGCATATAGGCGTTTAGTAGATCAGCCTTTTCTTTGTCTGGACCTGACATCCTTCCGCCACGTGTAGTTGCCCATTGGCTTAATGGCAAATGCAGGTCGGGCAGGGCACTCAGCGTGATCTGGCAAACTGTATCAATGGGGTAGTCTAACTTAAACAGTTCAGACAAAAGATCTTTTTGGTGGTCGTATACACCCGGAGAAGGGTCACAGATGAACATGAAACCAAGTGAATTCCCATTAATCAAGAAATAATTAGTACCCTCTAATTGGTCATAAACAGGTACATAACTACCAATTTTATTGCGTTTTAACTGTTCGTTATATGTTTTGAAATTCATATGACGTGTCTCCCTTAGATCCCGCGACGTACGCCTGAAGCTGAAATGGCCTGTGTAGCTCGTTGTTGTTGTTGCAAGTTATCTCGAGCGGAGTCTTGCACTTCCAATGGAACAATACGTGCAGGATTATCAGTAGCGCTTTGACCGGCAATCCATGTTTGAGATTTGACACTTACATACACGTAGCCCGGCAAATTGAGGGCATTATTATCGTCAGTATAAGGAGCAAAGAGGATACGCATGACTTTGCCCTGTTGAAGGACCGCTAAGGGTTCAGGAGCCACGACAGGCTGCTTATAACCCTGAGAATGATATTGCCTCTGTTGTTCAACTGATAGGCTCGGATTAGTTGGTTGACCACTGTTTGTTGAGTAAAGGTCATTTGAACGAGGAATGCTGTTTTGTGCTGCATAGCTACCAGATTGATAGTTGGAAGATGACGAACTCCCACTAAATGGCTTGCCGATAAATGAACCGGCGATTGGGGCAGGCTGAATCGTAACTGCGTTTGCAGAACCTGAAAAAGTTGACTGCATTACCGGCATATTAAAATTTTTAACTGGTTTGATTGCTGAATTTGGATCGTTATTCTTCATCACCAGAGGAGCTGGGGCTGCATGTACTACGGGTGTCGGTGCATATCCAACATCTTTTGGAGGTGAGATTTGTGTAGGATAACGGCTATCACTGACAGCCTTTCCCTGCTTTCCCTCACCATCTTCTCCCGTCATTAAATCTGACAGATCATCGCGTGTATTAGTGAGTTCCATAACTTCACGCGGGCCCTTACACAAAACGCCATTCTCCATACCCGGGCAATCTGACTCTGATTTACCGATAGAACAACCCGTTAAAGTTGTAACACCACCCAAAAGTAATGCACCAACAGCAATATTATGAATTTTCATTTAATGGCCTTATTTTTAGTATCGAATGGATTTGCAAGTAAAGGTTGGACGCTCATATTTAGCCACTTCATAAAATCGGTCGGTATTCCATTACCTACAAGACCATCTTCTCTTACGACTGAAGGTAATCCTTGGATGTTGTAGGTGCTTGCTAAATATAGTGAGGCTATAATCGGCTCAACACTGCATTGCTCAGACTCAGAAATAGACATTAATTTAGTTTCAACATCATTTCTATTCCCGAGTAACCACTGAATAATATCATAGTCAGTAATTTTGAATTTGAGCTTACTACACCAAAGTTGACGTAATTTAAGTCTTGCATCACCCGGTGTAGGAACCAGCACAATATCAACATTGATCTTATCTCTCATATCGAAAAGACCTTTCATTACATCGATACAATTTTCACAATCGAGTGAAAGAAAAATAGCAGCCTGCCGTTTAACTGCTGGATTACCAAAAGGTATTGAAGTCACTGTTTTAATGGGGAAGGGGGCTTCATTCAGCTTTACGAAATAGTCATTTCTAATGTCAGCGATGCTAAACATTTGACGACGTTTTAATACATCAACAAACGCTCCCCCGTCAATTGTGTATCTGCCAGTAGTAGTGACTGCCATCAGGTTTCGCTTATCATCTTCAAATAAGAATAATCCACCTGTGGGTATATATATTGCATCACTTGGCTTAAAACCTTTTATTTGTTCAGCTAACTTTGATAAATCCCCAGTTACGAGTCCGTTATCTTTTGCAGACTGCATTAAGGCATTGGCATCTTCATCGCCTAGAACGTTATCTGCTGCAAGACTCAGCGAAATATTTAAAAGGCATGCGGCGATAAGAGAAACTATAAAAATTTTTTTCATTTCGGTGAACTCTCGAATTTAGTTTCGTCAATGCCTGCATCAGATAACTCTTCCGATAACTTTTCTGGTGAAACAAACATTACTATTTCAACACTCGATGGCACAGCAAATACTTGCTTTATGTCCAATACAAGAACACCTTTTAATCTATAAAGTGCCATTAGCTTTCGAAGGTAGGGGGTAAAGCCTGAACCATCTTTAGCAGTATTGTTTGAGTCGAATTGTTTTTTAATCTGGTCCATGTCCATAACTGCAATATCTTGTGAGTTACCCCCCCATGAAGGGAAACGGAAAGGGGGCAACTTTTTGTATAAATAAAATGAAGCAGAAAGAATTAAAACGATAATTATCGTTTTCCAAAGTAACTTTTCATCTATCTCAATCTTAATGGATTTTTTATTAGGCCCCGATGCAATAGGACCAGAATCGGAGGAAATCAGCGCTTTCTGTTCATCTTCTTTCATTGTGTGCCTCTTATCGCGCAATAAGGTTGGTAGGAATTGATGCGCCTTGTTGGACGATGAAGGTGATCCCTCGACCGGGACCTATTTCAATTACTGGCCACTGTTGTTCTGCAATGCTCGTATAGTAATCGACTAAACGATTCAGACCTCCACTCGCTGCACCTGAACCTGCCAATGCACCCAACGCCCCGAAGTTGGGCGTCTGATATTGAGCTTGTGAATTTGGATCAATATTTAGGGAACTAACGCGACTAGGGCTAAGGCTTTGTGTTAAAGCAGATAAACCGCCAGCGAAGGCAGAACCGGCAATGGCGTTACCATTACGGCTAATTAAAGTACCTTTTATGCCATTTTTTCCATCGAACTCACTAACGGCATACGCTTCAATTTTTACGTCGAAAGCCTTGCCTTTGGAATTTACACATGACAGCGAGGTTGCTCGGATATAGGCCCTCTGGGAAGCAAGATCTCCCTGTGCCGACCCAAGCATATTGCAATCACGTAAATCCATCGTAAAGTTGTTTGGCAAAATTACATCTTTTTTAATACGCATAGTCACTGGAAAAGGTTCGCTTTTGGATGACATGCTTGTTGGTGCCTCAAGCCCAGAAATCAAAACACCTGTAATTATTGATGTGGCAGGGAGGAACATCTCATCTTTACGAGCTGCATGCCGAGCTTTACTATCGACTGGTGCAGTCCCGTCACTGTTCAACTTCTTCCCAGCCTCTGGTTTTGCTACTTTGCCTTCAACTATCCGCTGTTCTGAAATAGGTGTAACTTCAATAACACCATTATTCGAAGTTTTAATCGCGGACTGGGTGATCGTTCTCATTGGACTATTGCGCTGGGGTTGAATAACACCGGACCCCGGGTAGCTCCCACCGTTTATAGGAGCTGCTGGATTTAAACGATAGGGCTGATTATTCTGGCCAGCAGTTTGAGGTTCAACAGGAGCTTGTCGTCTTCCATCAAGACTTCTAGAACCGTTTGATTTTCCAGATTGCATATCTGCCATTTGTTGAGACAAATCCTGAATTTGTTTTTTTAATATTGCATTATCAGATTTTGATTCTGCAATGTATCTCTCCGCCTTTTCTCTGTCATTTTTGGCAGCTGCTTGGTCCGCTTTATTTTGGCTTACCATTTCAGCATATATTCTCTGAGCGTCGTCATTACTTAACTGATTTACTTGACCGGTATCTAAAATACGCGTTTGAACTTGCTTTGCTTCTGAACGCTTCGATTTCTTTACCGGTGTGCTAAATATCGACATGGCCAAAAAGTAAATGATAAGCCCAAGCACGATAATTACCGTGATCATCCGAAATGTTTTATGTTCAAACCAAAGCTGTTTTATGTTATTCACGTTCATTGATTTCTCCAAATTCACTTTGGTGCTAAGTAGCGTTTGACTTTAATTTTCTTCTCTTGCTCAGTCATTTGCGGGACGACATATGGCTGACCAGCTCTCGCCCAATTAGATGTGCTTTCATTTTTTTGCAGATCATCACCATGACCATCCTGGACTGAAGGACCGACCATTTTTTTACTTTTGGAAAGACTTTTTTCTATTGGAACAAATTTATCAACCATAGACTCGTCTGCCATCTTAATAACTTGATTAATCGATTCCATCTGCGAAATTGGCTCATTATTTATAACAATATCAGAGGGTATAATTTCGATTTTATTTTTACCGGTATCTACCGATAGGTAATAAGCCCGACTAATTAAGAAAACAGCCACAGCTACAAGTGCGTACCGCCAGAAACTAGCTAAAGTAACTTTGTGGGTCGACATGAGATATCATTTCGTTAGACTTGGACGAGTCGTTATACGTGCTTTGCGCTCCGATAATAACTTATCCCGGACGATGTAAAGCTCCGTTTCTTCACCCGGTTGTAAAAATGCCTTTTCGAAAATTGCACTGGCAATTACACCTTCTTTAACGCATTGCTGATCCGCTACAAGCTGTCCATATGGTTTGTCATTATGAACTAAAACTACATCGATTAATTCACGAGAACCGACTAATCTTTGACCAAGTTTTGCATACATGTTGAATCCGCATGGAGATTGTTCATTAGGCGAGATACGGTTCAACCTATCTGTCTGCATGCTAAAGCCATTTGGAACTTCACCCAAAGCAACTGGTGTTAGTAAGTCAATGATGCGCTGCTTGTGGTCATCCTGTGTATTGACAGGGTCTTTCATCTCATCAGTCTGAGATTTCTCCAGCAGCATCTGAGTTTCTTGTTCATCTACATGCTTTTCACGCTTAGCTGTCATGTTTGGTGTAAGCCGCGTATTAACAGCAATCATTGCACCCGGAACGTCAAGAGGGATCAAAGTCAGGTTATATGTGGTTTCAGGAACACCATCCTCAGCAAGCATTATGCCTATAGGCCGGTCTGAATTTGTTGTGATGTAAATAGCTCCACCATCAACAAAGATACTCGCGTCTTCTGAAGAGACCGATGTTGATACGCTCGCACTCTTGAAGGAAGTCTGTATGCGATTCTGTAGTCCACGCGATACTGGCAAAATGATATTGCCGCCGGGGGGGACATTAACATTTTGCATTTGTTGATATCGACTTTTAGCTTCACTATAAAGCTGATCTGTTTTATCTTTTGGCTCGTTGGCGATAGTTTGAGCGGTGGCAGTAATAGGCCTGCCGTAGCCGTCAACAGCCGTTGACTGAACGGACGGGTTTTTCTGCAATGCTGACGTAATTTGATTCACAGCCGGTGATGACTGACTCTCAGCAGAAAGTTGATTTTTGGGCAAAGGGGCAGGGGCCAGCTCTGTTGAAGATTTCATGCCAAGTGAGTTCCCTACAACATTCTGTACCTTCGTTGAGTCAGAAGGTTCACTCAGTGCTGCTGTATTATTCACTTCGGCAGGAAGTTGGTACTCATCAGCATTAGCGATACCACTGAGCAGTAAAGCTGTCATCACTAAACTCAAGTAACTTTTTTTCATCTTAATTATCTTCCCCTGATGGCAGGCTATCGATCTTCTTCAGTTCTTCTTTGCCGTTGAAAGTAACTTTCTTAATATTTGGTGACCCTGAATAATTATCGAAGTATGCAATTCTAGGTATTCCGTTTTTGACGCCAATTGTCATCTGATATGTCCAACGAGATGTTTCAGATTTGTTTGGAACGTTAATCAGTTTTGTCGTTTTAGTTCCCCATACATATACAAAATCATTGATAGGATCGTAAAAAATATCGGAGGGTACAAATGTTTGGTCGACACCTCTTGTAGCCATCAGGTTTGCCATAGTTTTAAACTGTTCACTGACCTTAGACTGGAGGCTTGGAGCTAAAGCTTTAGTTATATAATCTATTACGAATTCTATATTTTTGGGGTTGATATTACCTACCATTGTTGCAAAGAATAGCCCCCACTGTGTTTTATAATTTTCGCTTGCTTTATTCCCAGTAATTTTAAATTCTTCCGTCTGATTCGGCGGAGTTACAATAGTGACCGGGTCAGTAAAAAAAACCAACTTCCCAACAACTGCTGCTAAAAGCACTGCTAGAACAGTGTTATTACGACCTATTTTTGCATTCCTTTCTATTAACTCTCCGTAGGCTATTCCAGCCCCTGATTCCTTTGCCTTGCTCCCAAAAGCCTCCTTAGCATCAAATAACCGAGATTTAAGATTTGTTTTTTTGGAAACATCTGCACTTGAAGAGCCTTCCAAAAACACATCGACGTCTGAGTTAGCGTCAGATTCATTTTTCTTTTTAGCATTAAAAAAACTGGTGAGTAATTTCATCCATATTTCCTATGAGTACAAATCTCGTATGAATGGATCGGTAAAGTACCGGCTTGAAAAAACACTTTTACCGGGCATAAACCCCCACCACCATAATCGGTGCCTAAGTAATCCTCGTTTTCCTGCTTTCTGTGCTTGGTCATATGCGTACCAATAAACGACTGCCGCACAAGCTGCCGGGACGAAACATTCGAAAATATTTCCAAAGGACAGTAAGCCTACAGTGATCCCTAATTTTTTTGCTTCAAAAAAGAGGAGTAACAAAGGCAGATTTATTCGATAAGGGAAACGGTAACTATACCGTTCATCTTGATTACCTGAGGACTCGTTCACGCTGCTTTCCTTGAGGAGGGCAGTTATATGCTGCCCTCTTTCACTAGCTTATAGTGGGATGCCTGCATCGAGGAATCCGCTGATGATTTTTTCACCATTCGCCAGAATCAACATCATGACAAATGAAACAACAGCCAGCGCAGGATTTGGTTTAACAATTGAGTTGTACACAGCAGAGAAAAGCATTGCTGCTGAAAGAATTTTACCCGGAGCACCTGTTAAGGCCTCGTTCATGTAAGCCCAGATATCACCCAGTGCGCCATCATCGCCGCCAGCAAACGCAAAGGCTGTGAAGAAAATCCCGATTGCGATAAGGCCAATTCGGAACTGTTTAGATTGCATCAGAGGTTTTGATTTAGGAACCGAGCTACTAATTGGGTTAAGTGATAAGGAAAGATTCATATATTGCTCCGAAGGATTAAAGTTTGTGGTTCTGACCAGCGAGTCAATAATACGGAATCGAAAACCCATCTCTGTTCGGATAACAGACCCTTTTTCAAAGTTCTTTAGGGGAAAGTAAACGCATAGATTACTAATCGAACATAACTTATTGTATTTTATGCAATAAATTTTTGTTTGTGCGTATTCCTAAATAAATCAGGTCCGTAATTTTTTGTAAATTTATGAAGAGAGCATTTTTAGTTTTACTATCCAAACTTGATGAAAATTTTTCAAATTGTAAGTTAAAATATTGTAATATATAGTTTTTATTGAATTTTGGTTCAAAATTGTCTGTATGTGTTTTGTAAGTTTCGCTTCACACACACATTTCAAGATGTAAAAATATATAGGAAAATTCCATATGGATAGGAAGCAGTAAGATGAACCTTAGCAAACAGTTCAACTTGGATGGCAGAAGAGTCACTGCACGTCTGATCGAAACTCACCTTTTTCAAATGATTGAACTCTCTTGCGATTTGAATTGCACCGTTGATCAGTTCGTCATAAAAATGAGGCTTAAGCATCCAGTGCCTGAACCTACGGTCTTTCTCGCAAATTTGACGACCGAAGCGGTAATGATGTTCCTTGCCCCACATCAAAGACGCTTAAATCGAGTTAACTCTAATCGAAAAGTTAAGAATCAAAACGCGTTCCCACAACGGATTTTGGAATCCCAACTTTTGAAGCTTCAGAGGTTATGCTCCAACATGGAAAGAACTAGCCAAAGACTTCAATTAGCCCCTTTTGAAGTGGTGGTAATCTGAGAAATTTTATCCGATTATTTTTCGCGCACTTAAGAGATCTCACAAGGATCTCTTTTTTTTTAGCTCTAAAATGATCTCCCATACCTCAACTACCTCCTATACCTCAGGTGTTTTTAAATTAAATAAAACAATGACCTAACAACATAATCTAAAAACCATATAGGACTTTTAACTATTGGTATAGGGATCTTAGAAAACCAAATAGGGATCGTTAAATCTCAGATAGGGATTTTAAATTTCTAGATAGGGAGTTTAAATTTTGAGATAGGATGTTTATTTTTTCGTATAGGGATATTAAATTTCTTATCCACAGGACTATATACATATCAATCAGTTAGGCTGTTAACAACATGTTCATAAACACAACTGACAAAATCACTTTCCGCACTATTTCATTGAAATATATATAATTATTTTGCTATAAATATCCACAGACAATAATTTTTAATATGCCTATTTTTTGCAAATCGTTCGTAAGATTCGAAAATAAATCCCCTATTATTTGTCATAATACGGACAGCAGAGTACTATAAATCCCCTATGATCTGTTCAGCTCATATGCACCTAAAAGTGGCATTTTCTACGTTAATTTCAAGCTGATACTGTTGTCTACGGCTATCTAAGTAATTTAAAAGTTACTTTTTGCAGTGAGATTAAATCGAAACTAGACATCTCAAATTGCGCATTTAATAGGGGATTTATTTTCATTTTAATAGGTATACTGAAAACAAATATACTTGCCTAAAGCAGATTATTTATAATAACTTCAATTAGTTAGGTGTGATCATGGATAGTCAATTATACGAGATCATCGAAAAGTACATGAGTACGAGCACGATCGTAGATAAAAGCAAACTGCCCCAATCAACATGGGACTCTATGATCGCAGCCTATGGTGTATTGTTGAACGAACAAATGGGCAGTTCAGTGATAAGTGAACTCCTTAGTCTTCCGAAGCTTGTAGGCGCTGCTGCGATTGAAGATGCATTACTAATTCTGGACTCGCCAAGGAACAATACAAATCGACTCGATAACACCACTATTAGTCCTAATACCCAACAGGATGTAGCATCCGGGAATAAAGCCCTTATAGTTAGCTCTCAGCCTTCAGTCGCAGTTCCTAATTTGAATGTAAAAACATCGATAAAAAAAAGCAAAAAGGTTAATTTTGAGAATACAAGCCGTCTAGTACCAGAAGTGGACAAACACGAGCACTTAATTAGTTTCGAGGCTGGAATTTCTCATAACGACCTTAGTGAACTTGATACCTCAATTCCTGCTGACGGGATTATGGGTAATCATCGTAAGCTTCCAGCTAATATTCAGTCTCACCCATTGGTGCTTCTACGCATTCCATTATTTGTTGCTGAACGTATAAAAGCTTCAAGAACAGATTTGACAGACGAAGATATCGGAAAGCAGTTTATTGCATCTTTTGAAAGAAATGGATATGAAGGTTTTGATTCCGTTTCGATTGTTGGCCCGGCTATGAATAGTACTCATTTCCTTGTTTGGGATGCGATCATTCGTTGCTACAGAGAGCAGTCAAAGGATGAAATTTTAAAAAACATGGCTGTTCTCAAGATAAGACTATCGAAATTTATGGATTATCTTGGGGTCCCCGCAAAGTACAAAAGTCGAGACAAGAAGAAACACATTGCCGATGTTATCCATACTTTAAAGTCTCAAGAGATCGTGATTACTCAAACAAACGATAAAGAATTAACTAGTCCTATAAAAAAATCAGTAATTAGCCTTATTCATGGATTTGTCTTTGATGAACAAACTGATGAGATTACTATTTCAGCGGGCAAGTCATTCTTTCAGTTGTTTGGTGAACACCAGCTTATACCGGTAGATACAGGACTCATTCAATCTCTCACACACGAAGTGGAACGTATAGCGGTTATTTTCCTTTCAGCTCTGCCGACAAAGAACAATAAAAACTTAAAATTGAGTCGCATTCTAGATCGTGTCCGCCCCAGAGGTGTTGCCCGGTCGGGAAGGGAGCGTGATTTAATTATTAGGCTATTGGAACGCCTAAAATGCGATGGTCGTGTCGATTTCACTTTGGATACATCCGACTCAGACTTCAGCTATAAGGATTTCTCTCATAACCTTCAACGAAGTGTTACGGTAAAAAAAGTAACTTTAGTACTTCCTAGAAAACCAAGAGCAGATAAGCTAAATCAACATACGGCTGAGTATCACGAAAAGATGTCCGCTTGGGCAAAAGATAGCATCACAACGCTACATGCCTATCAAGCTGAGACGGGGGATATGTTAGTGACTATGGTGCCTTTACCAAGGTTAGAGTCTTTGATAGAAGCATGCGAGATCATACGTGACTCGTATACTAAAAAGTTTATTTTAGACACCATCGATTCTCGACGTGAAAGACGGAAATGGTTATCAAAAAAATATTCTGATTAAGAGTACATTTCCTATCAAATGGGGGTTACGCGATTTTAGCAATGCCATATTATGTCTCTATCAAAGGAGATTTTATGACAAAATTACACACCACTACGGCTGATATTTCCCCCAATGATATTGTCATTGAACCCGGATTCAATCCGAGAGAAGCAATCATCGGCGACGAGTGTTATCGCATTGAGCCCGTTAAATCACTCATTGTTGCTGTCAGGCAGGCATACAAAGATCATCGCCACGTGGACCCCATTAAGGTCGTTAAAAGGGGCAATAAATACTATGTTCGGCAAGGACACTGTCGTACCAAAGCTCTTTTTCAAGCTATTGATGAAGGGGCTGTCATTGTTACTATTACTGTGATTTTGTTGCCCGATGATAATCTGGCTCTCGGATATTTGGAGAATTTTACTGGAAACAGGGCAAACAGCCTTGGGCCCGTGGCCCGTGCTCAGGGACTAAAGGTGGCTATTGAAGAACATGGTTTCAGTGTAAAGGAGCTTGCTGAGCATTTTTGTTGCACACAAACAGCAATCAGGAACTCATTAAAAATTACAGAAATGCCCACGGCTCTACAACTCCTTATAATTAAGGGTCTGATTACACAAACTTTTGCTCTACAACTTATGGTTGAAAATCGTAATGACCATAAATTGGTGATGGAAAGTGTTGCTAAAGCCGGATTGACTACAGACATTATTAATGCAGAACCGGTTAACATCCCTAAAACTACCATAACAACCACTCTTGGACAGATTGAGGTTACAACTGGACCAATAGACGATGCGGCGGAACTTAAGGCATTTCATCCAGCCGTTGATAAAAACAAACGTTTGACCCGCTCTTCGTTAGGTATGAAAAGACTTCCACACAAAAAGAGTGAACAACTACAAAAACAGTTTATGAATATGACATCGAGGCTTGTTGAATCATCTAACACTACCTCTGAAGATAAAGTCATAATACAAATACCATCAACTCATGCTGGCATGTTCAAAAACGTATGCAATGAAAACGGAGGTATTTTGGAAGTCTCGGTAAACTCCTGCACTTTGCAATTCTTAGCAGATTTGATAAATAATAATTACGTTGGTATTTTCATCAGTTCAGATATGAAAGAAGAAATTCTAAATCTTCGAAATGTGATAGGCAATTTATCCAACTAAAGTTGGTAAAATTTTGAATGGTGGTCGAATTCATACTTCTTGTGGATTTTTAATTTAATATGGCTATAAGCATGAGAAAAGCACAACTTCGAAGTCATAGCTCACGAGATAGTAACAAGTACATAAGCCAACTATTTAGTTTGCTTGAGTTAATATCAAAAGAACGCGTTTCATCTGTTCAAATTGGTGAGAAATTATCGATGTCAGGGAGAAATGCGATCCGACTTATATCTGTCTTGCGAAATGATTTTTTACTCGAAATCGTGTTTGTAAAACAGGGTCAGAACGGTGGTTACTACGTAATTAACGATTGGGGCCTGATTAATCCTACGAAATTCAGAAGTTGGGAGGCAGCATGGGAAAACAAAGGTTCAAACTTATAAATAATGTTGAAAGATTGACGTTAACGATTGAAGCGTTGGATCGAAATATTAAAATGCTTCAACAAGGTAAACGGTTTGACCATTTTCAGAATGGCCATGAGTCTTATGTAGAATTGGTGACAACAGAACTGGAGCAAGCCAAACGTCGCTTACAGAGTTTTATGAGGTGATTATGTGCTATTGGTTTACGAATGACGGGTACCTTTTGCCAACTGAAGTGTCTGTGTGTGACATCGACTTTTCTAAAGGGATTGGTTGTGCAAGTTTCTTGAGAAGTTGCACAAAATGTTTGGGTACCGGTCGGGATCTTCACATTCCTTGTGTGATATGTAATGGGACGGGGCAGCGCTTAGTTGAACGTGAGCTTGTACATGAGCATTATCACTACTTGAAATCAGACAACGCCACGTTCCCATTTCATTTTTCACCTGAACTTGCTGAGTGGAAAAACGCTAACACTGAATTAATTGAGGTTTTAAAGGCAACAGGAAGTTCTTTTACAGATTCCTTATACAAAGTTATTACCGAAGGCCGATTCCTTACGGCTAAACAAGAATTATCTGCGAATGAGATTTTGGCTAGACACACAGAACAGAATTCCCCACTACATACTATTAAAGTTGGTGATAAAATCTCGGTTAAAATTAAAGTCAAAGAATATGTAGTAAAGACTTCACCAATCACAAACTTAGCGTATTATTCGTTTGTGTGCGTGGATGATACAGGCAAGCACTATATTGTTTACCAGAACTCATTTGATGCTTTGTGCCCGGAAAAAGACTATATGTTGCACGGTGTTGTTAAAAAGAAATTCTTCATTAAATCTGTAGATCATGTAGTAATTGGCATTTTTAATATCAAAATACTTTGAATCTGGCAAATTGCCTCACTCACGCCATGTTCCTGACGGACGGAAGTTATTTCAACCAAAATTCGATTATCTCTTGAAAGTAGTTTCATTCACTAGCTGAATAAAAACTGATTTTTATTATTTTTCCTTTTTTCAAAGGTAATGTATGTCCTCGGATAATGTTCTTAACTTTGGTTTTTTCAGAGCCGAGCGGAAATCTTTTCGCTATGAAGAACGCACATTTGATATACCCAAATCGTTCATTAATGCTGGCCCTTTATCTATTTATAAGCACGTCGTTGTTAAAGGACTCACTGTTCCTGATAGATATCGATATTTATGGATCACTCTATTACTCTCACTGGAAGAAAGCCCTACAGCTCGTAGTTACGTCTTTAAAGAGTTTTTGTTACAGGCCCGGCGGCTTGCAAAAGACTGTAAGCAGCCTGCTAAAAGTACTGAAATCCGTTTATCTGACGTGGTGCAATTCTTTAATGCACTGTCCTCTACTGTTTGCCAGTTCATTCAAACAAACAAAAAGTCACTAAGTGTCTCGTTTTTTTCTTCAGCCACCTTTAACGAGACCACTGTTGCGCTTGAAATCAATATTGCGATAAAACCCTTACTTGTAGCTGTCTCATACCTAAGCAATTCAGAAACCTTACGCTGCATCCTCAACAAGCACACAGGGGCATTTGAGTTGTATCTGCATCTTGATGTTCTGTCGCAGGAAGGCTACGTTTCTTCCAAAAGTATTGAGCAACGATTCCTCCTTAAACCTAAGCAGCCGAAATCCTTGCTGATGGCACTCAATAAACTGGGTTTGGTTGAATTTGAAACGGTTCGAAAAGGTGGGTCAAGTTCGTTTGTGATCCTTAAACGGTACCGTTACTATTCTTCAGAGGCAATTGTGCTGGACACATTTAGATATTTTGATGAGGTGTTTTGATGGGCTCCACAAAGTTACTTTTTTCTGAACTCGAGGTAATGGATGCCGATCATCTCAACCAGTCCGAAAATCTCTGTAACATCCAACTTATAGAGCGATTCATTCCGTTCTATCGTGACCAGCAACTTGGATTTAAAGTGACAGTGCCGGATGGAAAAAAGGGGGGCTGGGCTGTTGAGAGCTTCTCCGTATCCAAAGAACATAGCTACCATACCTATATTCGTGCTTTAAGTTCCGGGTGGCATTACTTTGTACAGGCCGGTGAATACAAGCGTTTGATTTGTGGTAGTGAAGTCGTTATGTCGAATACAATCATGGAGTATTTGACCAATATGGACTTCATTATCCGTGCACATGGGCGTGTGCTGATCAATGGCTTGGGATTAGGTACAGTTCTCCATCCTCTGCTCAACAAGCATGTTGTCGAGAGCGTTACAGTTATAGAGTTTAATCAAGAAGTCATTGACCTAGTTGCGCCTTCGTTTCTTCATAACCCAAAAGTTGTCATTATCAAGGGTGATGCCTACACACACCCGGTAGAAGATTATGATTTCATCTGGCATGACATCTGGAGTGATATCGACCCAGCAAACTTGCCCCTTATGGAAAAGCTTGAGCGACGCTACGCTGGACACTGCGTATGGCAAGGATGCTGGACAAAGGATTTACTTCAAAATCCTAGAGAATATTTGAGTGAACTCTATTCTTCATTCTTTAATCGTCGTGCCCGTTAACGCATGACGTTCCAGATTGTGGACTTCTAAAATGGTAACAATAAATCAGGTAAAAAAAACCATACGCGAGATTGGGGGTGAGTAGCAATTGTTCAAGGAGGACGGTTACTTCTATTTCGGTGAATGTTCCGCTGATAGCTGGTTCACCTCATCCGTGTATGTGTTCAGGTTAAATGATTTGAGTTTAGAATCATGGATTGCATAGTGGCGAAAGCTTCGGGGTGAGCACGCTGAAAACACTCGCTAACTGTTGGCCAGTGCAAACTCGGGCGTATAGCCCCCCTTTTATACGATATAGTCACTCCTGAGCCCTTCCTCTTATCATTCAAGCACAGCCAGAATTTCCTTTACACGTGTCCGAACGGTTCCAGCAGCTGCAATACTTCGATAAGTATCCGTCGTGTATATTTTAAATCCCCTGCTACGGTATAACTCTTCCGTCTCTTGGGTGAAGTTGTTGCTAATTCCCACTTTAGCCCCACGTCCATGAGCCTCTACCAATAGGTCGGCAAGTTGTGTCTGGTCTTCCTTCGTAAAAGCATTCCCACTGTACTTGGTGAAACTGCTCGCATTTAGCTTAGCGTATGGGGGGTCACAATAAATTTGATCACCTTGCCCCGTCTGCGGCAGGAGATTTACGTATGACAAAGCCGTTACTTCAACAGCCGCAAGTTTAAAGCATAGGTAATTGAACGCTTCCTCCGGTACCTGATAGTTCCTGGGCCCACCGAACGGCGCATTGTATTCACCTTTAATGTTATAACGGCACAAACCGTTGTAGCCAGCCCTGTTAAGATAGAAGAAGAGGGCAGCTTTACGAATGGACCCGCTTCTAATGCTATTAAATTCATCCCGGCGCTTATAGAACTGTTCAGGAGTAGTGGTTTCTGTGAAAAGGGATTTCGCGCACTCTATAAACTCAGTCTTTTTCGATTGGACAGCTTTATAGTAGGCGACCAGATCCTTGTTGATATCTGCCAGCAAGTAATCATTTGCATGAATATTTAAAAACACTGAGCCGCCGCCGATAAATGGTTCGACCCAGCGACGGTTTGGGTCTACAACAAAGTTACTTTTGATGAAGGGAATGACTTTTGCTTTACCACCAGCCCACTTCAATACAGATTTGTGCAACATCAATTATGAACTCTCCTAGAAAAACCTTGGACTCACTTTACATTACTGTCTCAATCGGGTAAGACCAGATTCCATTCAAATAGCCTCGGCATCTAGATTTTCATAAGAAAAAACTAAGCTTAAAAAACAAAGTTGGTCACAGCCTGACTGTTCAATGCCACGAATCTGGATTTTTTTTACGATTTTTCCTAAAAAAACGGATAACCCCCATTTTTGGACCCCTTATATAGAATTGATCTCTTTGCTAAGGGTTTACTCTTGTTGCAAATGACATTCAGTTAGCAAAGTTACTTTGCAGCTCAAAAAACATGCAAATGGAGAATCACATGGCCGACAACATCAGCTTCATGACCCAAAACACCTCTGGCAAAATCATCAAAAGCTTAAAAGAGTTCAGCGACAACAATAAAGACCTCTGTACTCGCAGCTCTAACATTTTTGAAATTGACGCTAAGACTGTGCAAATCCAACCCAACTTTAACACTCGGGAAATGGGTATGGGGGAGGCGTTTTATAAGCTTCCTGAAGTTGTCGCACACATTCAACGCATTAAACAGGCATACATTCGCCATGAAGAAGTTGAGCCTGTCACCTTAAAGATCATTGATGGCATGCCATTCATTCGACAAGGAAACTGTCGTTTGCGCGCCGCTCTTGATGCTATCTCAGAGGGTCACAACGTCATTTTCCTTGCTCAAGAGTTCAAGGGAGATGAAACAGCCGCAGAGTTGCATACGCTGGACGGCAACAAAGGCATGCCTCTTTCTGCTGTTGCGAAAGGTGAGTCCTACAAACGCATGACGATGGGAATGCACGGTTGGAGTATCTCCAAGATGGCTGCTCACGAAAATACATCTGAGCAAAACATTCGGTCTTTGATGGCCCTGACATCTCTCCCTGTACAGTTGAAAAAGCATATTCACTCTGGTGTGATTGCGTACACTTTTGCTCTAGAGCTATTTACAGAACACGGTGCGACTAAAAGCGTTGAGTGGGTTGAAGAGAAACTGAGCGAACTACTGGAGGCGCAAAAGTTACAAAATCACTCTGTTAACCTCCCTCAAAAAACGCCTGCGATTCGTATCACGAAAAAAACACTTGGCATGACCAAAGTCCCATCCAAACTCGCAAGTATCGTTGTTGCAGGAGTACAGGAAATCAGTAAGTCTCTGCATACTCAATTGGAAGCCATTCCAAAAGACCAGAACAAGGCGACTATTGAACTTGATCGTCAAACCATCGACCTTTTGCTTAAGTTGCAGACTGAGATCCGGGCCAGTGAGCAGAAGAAGGCCAAAAGCGCCAGCAAGAAAAGTGCTAAACAAACATTAGTTGAAGAACAATCAAACGAAGCCGGAGGAACCACACAAGCGGGGAATGACGATGCTAATTCGCTGCTGACATTAGTTACCAGCGGTCCGTCCGATTTGGCTAACCTTTCTGAAGCTGAGCTCGCGACAGCATAACTAACCCATGTAGCACCCCTAGCGAAGTAGTTGTGTGATTTCTACATCCTTTGACAGGATTGTTTGGCGGATTTGGTCAATTAGACGATTCGCCATTTTTTTGCCTTCGTAATGGGGTAGCGGCAATTGAAAGTTTTGATAGGGTGGTTATCGAATATCGTTTCCAACTCAGTCATTACAGGATAACCATGAGTAAACAGCCCCTTCTTAATGATACAAAACCAGTTCCCAAAACTACTGAACAGCTGCCCCCCCGTGTCGATCATTCAAAAGCGAAACCGGTCCAGTTTGAAGATGAACTTCCGGGAGAGTTTGGCCATCAGATTTTAGATATTTAGGAATTAAACGCATCAGCAAAGTTACTTTGCGAGTTTCGACGTTATTTCCCTTCAGATTATTATGCCGGATTCGACCGCGAAACTGTCGTCCCATCCGGCAACACACCCCAGCCCGCCATTATAAAATTAGGGGAACCATAAGGGGTCCCTAATGAATCGACTACTTCTTACTACTGCCATTTGCTCAGTACTTGCTGCTTGGATCCCAACATCCGTAAACGCGCAAGTTTTTAACTACACATTTAAAGACACTTCAGCAGCTAATGTGACCATTAAACCGCCACAGACATTCGTTAATCCTCAAGGTCCATTAACTGTTAACTTAATATCCGGACTCGACCGATACGAGCGCGTGACGGTTTTGCGGGGAGCAGACCGGGGAGAGGTGTTCAGTACGACCACGTCTCTGGTTACTGTATCGGATAGGCTTGTCTCAAGTGATGGAACCGAGTATTACGGTAAAAGCGTTCTCCTACCGGTGCTGAGTGATGGTACTTACACTATCGTCAACGATACCTTAGACACGAAAAAAAACGTCGTTAGTACCTCTAATACGTCCTTCACCATCGATACTTCAGCTCCTAGTTATAAATCACTTTTTCCCTCTCAAGATGCGGGCTATAGCATGGTCCTTAATGGGAGCGAATGGGGCTTAGGTCGTGGAGGAGCAGGGCAATTTTCCATTTTTGCAGATGGTCTTGAAGACGCGTCCGGGATCCGTGAAGCGAGAATGAAAATTAAACGTGCCGATGGTTCGATCGTATCTGACACTGCAATGAATTACGACATAAGCGCTAAGCGGGCATATTTCATATGGGCGAAGGATAGAAACACGCAGAAGGGAATGCCCTCAAGTGACTTAGATGAAGTTTTCACCTTCAACGTCAGTGTTACTGACAATGCCGGTAACATCCTCAATATCCCTCCTCAAAATTTCCGCTACGATGACCAAGCCGGTGAATACACCCTGTTTGCCATACATGATAGTAATTCTAAAACCAGCAATGTCCCGGGCATTGCGTCGGGTTATGCACCATATAAAAAAGGCATGATGGTGTCGGAAAACCCGTACAGAGTTGTTATCAGATTCCCCAAGACCAACTATTACGAATTCCGCAAAGGGGGACTAACCGTTGCTAATTCATACGGCAATACTGGAACCATAGCTACAGACAGTAATTATGTATATGTAGAACTGAAGCTTCCACAGGGCCGCTTAGATATGAACTATGTCCGGTTAGCAAACACCTATGAGTGGGGTGGTGTCGACTTAAGCTATGAGCTCGCAGATTTAGTTTGGGACCCTAATTCGCTTAAAAGCCCTATCTGGGCTGGTCCGTCAATAGAACGTCAGGCGGCGGACGGCTCGTGGTTTAATTCACAACAGTGGAAGATCATTCCCAGCAGCAAGCTCCCGATGACAGTAACGAATGTACGTTATACGGTAGAACCAAGGCCTTACGAACAACGTATCACCGGCGCACCTACGTGCATCATCCCCGTTGGCGCTTCGTCCTGTACAGCAGCATCGGTAAGAACATTTAGTAAGGGAACAACTGGGTATCTTCACGATGGCCACGCAATTACTTCGACAATTGAATCAACGTTTAATACACCAACATGGGAGAACATCGCGTGGATGGACCTCCCTCCTAAAATTACTGGCTACGATTACAACGAACAAACTAACACCCTCTCGGTGTACATCAACCAGCCCTATGATGGGGCATATTTCAATCAGGTTTACGTGTCACGTGCATGGCTGTCCAATTTGATAACCGGAAAAGATCTGAGCATCATTGGAACGCAATTCGATAGAAATTTGGCGACCGGCAATTCTGTTTATACATTCAACTTAAAAACGCTCCCAGAAGGCCTGTATGACATCAAGATGAACGTGATGGATAATTATGGCAACACTGGCGCAGCTCCATTTAAGAAGCTCACAGTCGATAATACAGCGCCTTCTATCGATGCCACCTATGAAGGCAAACCGGTCACAGCGGATGTTACAGTGTTTGGACTGGAAAATATCAGCATCAATTTGAAAGATGCCTTAACTGTACCTCGACTTACAAGAGTGACCTTGAGCGGCGGACCAAATTCAGATCTTGTAGACTTAAGTTGGATTGATAAGGGAAATGGTACGTATGTTCTTAATTACCCAGTAATCTTCCCATCCACACAAGATGGCAGTGGTTATACGTTGTCGATTAAAGCCACAGATGAGATGAACAACTCATCCACTAGTGTTATTAAGTTTAATTACATGCCAAAAAATCTTATTCAACTCGAAAGAATGACTACATTTGCAGTTAATACCGCCCTCAAAACCTCAACTAACGAACCACTGGCAGTGATACGGGCATCCCTACTCAGAACAGAAGAGGGCGCGATTGCTCGCGGCGTTCAAACAGGTAAGCTCGCAGTACGTAAAGATGCCGCTTATCCAATCACTATCGCTGGGGTCACTGCGAACCCGGGAGAGACGAAAGATATTACGATAGATCTTGGTGTCGGGGATGGGGTTGTTATCCCCGTTTTCCCCGGCAAGTCAAATGTCACTGGTGTCTCAGCTTTCATTATTAATTTCCCGCAACTCCAATAAAAGTAACTTTTACATGCCCTCTTTAATGAGGGCTTTTTTTAGCGATTTATAACCACCCCATCTAGCAAGGCTATTGTCTCTCCCTCCGTATAATCCTATCAATGACCTTTTATCATTCGCGGGGCCCAAAATGACGCTTAATCAAATCACATTTTCCATATTAGCTGGGTTAACAATATCTCTCTCAGCCCATGCCCAAATCTATGAATCCACATTTACCGATACTAATTCCAAAGTGGTCAATATCCGCTCTACCACCAATTTGTATAATCCTGCTTCCCCTGTAACTATCACCATGATCTCAGGTCTCGATCGGTACCTGACTGTGAACGTCGAGAACGCAGCCGGGAAAAGTGTATTCACGCAAAAGACGTCACTAACAACAGTTGATGACCGGCTACAAGCCTCAGATGGCAATGAATTCTATGGCAAAAAATTGACTCTTCCCGCGATGAGCGATGGGGAATACTCAATATCAGTCACCCTTTCTGACCTCAAAAATACCGTGGTTGCCACATATGAGTACAAATGGACCTTCGACACAGTTAAACCTACAGCAAACCGCTTAGCGGCCAGCGCAAACCGTGGAAGTGCTCCGGTAGGTGGCGTTTGGAAACTGGGTGTTGAAGCGGGTAATCAATTCGATTTCTATGCAGATGGTATTGCAGATGAAAGTGGTATTGCTGGCGGAGTCATTAACATTTATAACCCGGACGGTACATTATTTTCATCACCGTCCATGAAATACGATGAGGCAGGAAACAAACTTTATTACACCTATTCAAACCGCAGTTCAATGGGCGTGGGCATGCCCATGAGTGACCTTAATGAGCTGTTTCAGGCACAGGTTTCTATTACCGATAAAGCGGGCAACACCATTCTTTTAGAGAAGCAGCCCTTTTACTGGGACAGTATTGTTGGTGAAATCACGCTATTTGCTGTTCATGACCCAACAAATACCACAAGTGTCGTTCCCGGGATTGCTTCGAATTACACTGCGTATAAATCTGGCATGACGGTGAATGAAAACCCTGTGCGCTTGGTCTACAAACTGCCCGTAGCAAACGTCAACACATACCGGCTGGGTGGTCTGGAGTTCATTAACAAGTATGCAGCGCCTACCGAGATCTCTAACGTCGATGGTTACGTCTACATGGAAATGAAGATGCCGTATAACGCCTTCAATACTGATATGGCAAGGATGGCAAACTTTGCAGCATTTGGTGGCTATTCACCCAATTACAAAATGGTCCTTTCCCCGAATGCTGACAAAACACCAATATTCACTGGGCCACTTGTAGAATTTCGCGACAGCAAAGGAGAGTGGTCGAAATATGATAAGTGGGACCATGTACTCACCACTGACCTTCCCATTAAATTGGATCGTATCCGCTTTACTGTCGAATCCCGACCATACACTCAAGTTGTAGCCGGAAAGCAAACCTGCACTGTTCCAGCCGGTCAGACCCAATGTGAAGCAGCTGCGGATTACAATCTGGCTTTAGGTACGAGTGGATGGGTACGAACTCTCTATTACGTTAAAAGCGCGTCAGAGGCAGCATTACGCTCAGAGAATTGGATCGTTACCAGCTGGAATGACGAAGCAAAACCTGCGGTCAACTCTGTTTCCTTAGATAACACGACGAATATTCTTACAGTATTGGCATCCGTGCCCGGAGACGGTGACTGGCTGAACTGGAAAGCATTAAGAACGTATTACCTCACTGACGAGAATACCGGAAAGAAACTCTCACCAGTAGGTACCCTTACCGCACGCGTGAACGGCAACAATACCATTACGTTCCCTATGAGTACTCAAGCAGAGGGCAGTTATAAAATCACCGCCAACGTGACTGATTACTATCAGAATATTGCTTCAAAATCCTTCGGGGACGTCATCATCGATAGAACCCCGCCGAAGGCGGTGATCACTTATGAAGACAAGCCTCTTTCTTCTGGGGTGACGGTAATGGGATTAGAAAACCTGAGTATTACTCTTTCAGATAATCTGACAACCCCGAAAATTACTCGTGCATTTTTGACTGGTGGTCCCACATCAGACTCGGTAGATCTAAATTGGTCATCAACAGGTAAAAATACATTTAGAGTGGAATACCCTCGTGTTTTTCCTTCAATTGATCAAGGAGATAGTTACACTCTGACTATTACAGCAGAGGATGAACAAAACAATCGCACCACGACATCAGCAACATTCAAGTATTTACCGAACAACCTTGTACAACTTCAGAATCTCAGGACATTAGCCGTTAATAGTGCACTTAAAACAAGCACAAATGAACCACTTGCCTTCATGAAAACAAGCGTATTGAGAAAGGAGAACGGTGAAATTGCAAAAGGTGTACAGAGAGGCACTCTGACCGTCAGGCGCGATGCAGCATTTTCCATCACTATTAATTCTGTAACAGCCCGGCCCGGGGAAACGGTAGAGATCAGTATTGATATGGGAATAGGGGATGAAGTACTGGTTCCTATTTTCCCAGCGGAGAATGGCAAAACGGGCACAGCTTCATTCTTGATTGAATTTCCACAGCTCTCATAGTAGTAGCCGAACGGGCCAAACGAAACACTATTTGCACGCCCTCATTGTTGAGGGCTCTATAACTAATATGATGTGCTTTTTATTCCCACCGTTTCCTGTTTGTCACAGAGGCCGGATGGTGAATTCTTTTCATACGTTATGGCCAGTAGCTGATAATCGAACAAAGTCTTTTTATGGGCAAAAAAGCTACAGGCAACACTATGTTTCAGTTTTTGGTGGTGATGATTAACAAAGAGCAGTATTAATGCGAGAGGTATGCTCGTACAAAAGCAATTTCCAAGCTAGCTCGAAAAATAGCATTAGCAAACGGAAAATTGTCGCAGTACCACTACGTATACTTTGAAGAATTGTATTAATTCACTGTATACGGGAAATCATATGCTGCCAAGGCGTTGGTCATATTCTTTAATGTCGTGCCTGTTGATCGGATTTACGAGTACTGCACAAGTCTACGAGACGTCATTTACCGACACGAATAATAAGGCCGTTAATCTCAAACCAACGGTAAAACTTGTCAATCCAACCACACCGATGAGCTTAACCCTCATTTCTGGTTTAGACCGGTATCTTACCGTTGCAGTATCTAACAAAGCTGGCACGCAGCTGTTTAACCAGAAAACATCCATTACCACTGTTAACGACCGTCTTACTGCATCGGATGGCACGGAATTCTACGGTAAAAAACTAACGCTACCAGCTCTTAGCGACGACAGCTATGTCATCTCTGTTGTCGTTACGGATCTTAAAGACGCTGTAGTGGCCAGCTATACCTATAACTGGACGATTGACACTCAGCCACCATTAGCAGACCCCATCACAGCAGATAAGGGGACTGGGGCGGCAAACACGACTCCGGGCACAGTATGGAAAATGGGGGTCGCGTCTGGAGACCAGTTTGACTTCCTCTCCCTCAACGTTAGTGATGAATCCGGCATAGCCGGTGCCACCTTCAATATCTACAACCCAAACGGCTCACTCTTTTCTTCTACGGCTATGAAGTACGATCTGGCAGGGAAGAAGGTCTATCACACGTATTCTTACCATACGTCGCAAGGTGTAGGCTTGCCTACCAGCAACCTCGATGAGATTTTTCAGGCTGAAGTGTTAATTAAAGATAATGCTGGGAATATCAAAACCCTCCCACGCCAGCAATTCAGATGGGATAACGTGATAGGCGAGATTACGCTCTTTGCCGTTCATGACCCGACTAACAACGCCAGCGTGGTCCCAGGATTTGCGTCCAACTACACTGCTTACAAGGCAGGGATGACAGTTTATGAGAACCCAATCCAGTTCGTCTATCGGATCCCGGTGACGAACTTCTCACCTGATTATGAGGGAGGGCTGACGTTCTACAACCGGTATTCACCTCCGAAACAACTGACTCGGGCCAATGGATACGTCTACATGGAAATGAAAATCCCGAACGGTACCGTAAACGTCGATATGACGAAGATGCCCAACTTCGGATCTTCATTTGGCTATAAGCCTGCTTTTAATGTGAAATTGGGCGGTTCAGCCCCAGCAACCCCTGCATCTGCTGGACCAATTGCTGAGTATCGCGATGAGTTAGGGGCGTGGTGGACGCTCGCTAATATGGAATTCGTTCCCGCTAAATCGCTGCCTAAGAAATTTGACAGGGTAAGATTTACCATTTCTCCACGGACATTTGATCAAATCGCCAGCGCAAGAGAATCATGTACAGTACCTGCTGGCGGCTCTACCTGCGAAGCTGTAGCAACTTACAACATGACCACAAACTCACAGGGATATTACAGACCTGAGTTTGCAGTGATCAGTACTGAAGACAGTGCTCTCAGAGGGAGCGTGTTTAAAACGATCAGTTGGAACGACACCCAAACTCCATCAATTACCAGCGTTACGCTCAATAACAGCACTAACCTTCTGACCGTGATGGCCACACTACCGGGCGATAGTGAATGGTTGGAATCAAAGCAAATAGTTTCCTATTGGCTATCTGATGCCAGCACTGGCAATAAGCTGCCCTTAACTGGCACTATGCTTGCCCGCAACAGCGGTAGTTACACGTTTACCTTCCCAATTTCGCAACTGAGCGAAGGAAGCTACAATTTAGTGGCAAACGTGGGAGACCGCTATTTGAATACTGTGTCAAAACCATATGGAGCTGTGGTGATTGACAGAACGCCACCAACCGCGACATTTAGTTATGAAAACAAACCCATTGCTGGAGATGTAACCGTGATGGGACTGGAAAATATCCGTATAACGCTCAAAGATAACCTCACTAAGCCTAAGATAACGCGCGTTCAGTTAACAGGCGGGCCGACCTCTGACGTGGTAGATTTAAGCTGGACTCCTCTCGGAAATGACACCTACTCGATTGAATATCCTCGAGTGTTCCCTTCATTAATGAATTCAGATATTTACATTCTAAATGTAACCACTGAAGACGAGCAAAATAACGCAAAAGTCTATTCTGCATCTTTCAAATATCTTCCGGCCAATCTTGTACAATTGCAAAATCTGAGAACTCTTGCAGTGAATAGCCCACTCAAAACATCTACAGATGAGCCACTGGCGTTCATGAAGACCAGCGTTCTACGCAAAGAAGATGGGCAGATTGCAAAAGGCCAGCAGACGGGAACGTTGACGGTGCGTAGCGATGCCGCATTTCCACTCACCATTAACGGCGTAACAGCAGCAGCCGGGCAAACCGTAAATTTCAGCATTAACTTAGGAAAGGGTGATGAAACGCTTGTGCCGATCTACCCGGCTATCAATGGAAAAACAGGCACTGCGCAATTCATATTGGAATTCCCGCAGTTGCAATAGATTCGGTTAGGGCTGAGGCTGCTTTGATGGGTAATTATTAAAGGGGGAGGGTTTCCCCTCCCACCTTTGGTGCGACTCGACTAGACTTAGTTAAAGTACTTAAGTGCTACTTCGAGTAGTTGCAACATCGCAACAATGAACTTTGCAAGAACTGTTAAAAGTTCGAGAAATTTCATACGCTGTCTCCTTAGGTCAGGAGCACAACCGATAACATTACCTATCCGCCGCCTATCTGTTATCGTAGCTGCTTAATATTCTGATTTGTGCCCACTAGGTTAAGGTACTGACGGCACCACCCGTTTCAGCTAGGACTTAAATCCATCCCCAGATGCGGCCTAAGCACAAAATCGCTAAGCAAATTAATTATATAACAATTCACTGTATGCACAACCAGCCAAACGGCAAATAACTGAAATTAGTTTGCATGGCTATTTGGACACTAAGTGAACAAGTGCCATTTGCGTCCTGACTAAATTAATCGTATAGTAAAGAGGCTTAATTATTCTGATTTGTGCAGTGACCTACCAAGTCACAAGCAGTACAAAGAAACCTCGTCACCAGCGAGGTTTTTTTGTGCCCAAAATCCATGCAGCCATCGTCACTTGAAAATTGGTTGGCACAATGACGGTTCGGAAAGATGCAGCCTTCCCCATCACCATTGCGGATACAACCGTTTTCCCCGGGGAAACTAAAGAAATCGCCTTAGATATGGGGCAGGGAGAGGAAAAAATATACCCGATTTTCCCGGCCCAATATGGCGTCACCGGCACATCCATCTTCATAATTGAATTTCCGCAGGTATAAGCGTTCTTAGGGGGACTCGCAACAGTCCCCCTGCTTACCTAACAAAAGTAACTTTTTCCATCAAAACCCGCACGAAAAATAACCTCTTTTACCCTCCCATACAGCCAGTTTGTCAGCAGTAAGAAAGTAAGATCATAACTCTTCAGATTGAGGGTTATTCTATGAAATGCCATATGACCTTCATCGCGTTAATGCTTGCTTTGTTCACTGCCTCCGCCCAAGCCCGCGTATACGAATACCAGTTCAACGACACAGCAGGAAAAACAATATCCGTTACTGAAACTTCCGGGCTTACCAATCCGAAGGGCCCTGTGAGGGCTGTGATTATTTCAGGATTCGACCTGAAAGTTTCTTAAGTGTCCAAAATCGGGCAGGAACTTCCGTTTTTAAAACTGATACTGATTTCACCACAACGGCAGACCGAATGACCTCGTCCAGCAGACAATATGCCGGTATCAAATCTTGGTGACGTTTTCACCATTCGGGCAAGCATTACCGATAAAGCAGGCAGCACCTGTCATGTGCCCTTAAAACATCCGCTAGGACTCCGTGGTCGGCGAACACACATTGTTTGCGATATCTACCCAACCAGCCCGTACCGGGCTTCTCAAGAGGTGATAGGGCATATACCACAGGGATGACAGTTCGTAAGGACGCTGCCTTTGCAATTAGCTTCGTAAACGCGACAGCAAAACCGGGAGAGACAAAGGAGATATCGATTAACTTACGATCCGAGTCCGGCGTTGTGATAGCAACATTCCCCGCCGAGTCAGGAAAAACAAGAACTGCCAACTTCATTATCGGGCTCCCAGAGCTTTGAACAAACATTCATCCGGAAAAAGGCTCAATTGCGACATTGAGCTGCCCTTAAATTTAAGCCTCAACTTTAATTTTTTGCCACACAATATATATAAACCTTATTCAATTTCACCCCGTTGCGGGCCAAATCAATTATGTCATCATCCCTGTAATTAACAACTTAATGGGGAACTAATGATGACTGAATCAAACAATAACTTTTATTTCGACATAGATGGAAAAATCATTTACTCAGGCCTTATTAAATCCGTGAATGAAAATGATGGCACCGTGGAATATGAAAAACCAAGGGTATGCCTTCCATGCCGTGGTACGGGGAAACGTGGGCCATACCAATGCAATGCGTGTAGGGGGCAAACCTTCAAAGGACATACAGCCGCTATTGGGTACACCATTAAACGGCTATACGAACTTAACCGTGCCTCGGGTAATAAAGCCTATCGAAATATGAAGGAGATGATTCAGTTCAATGAAGAACGTGAAGCAAGCCGCATCAGGCAAGACTGGGTCGTATGGGAGCACAGCAACAGTCGCCTACTGAATGCTATACGCAAAGCAGATAGTGCCAACAACTTCCTAAAGAGCCTTTTGTCACAAATAAATCAAAAAAGAAAGCTCAGCTTTAAACAAATCGAAGTTGCAAAGAAAATCCTCGAAATCAATTAGCCCCTTAATAGAGGCTATACAACTGACATTTAATTGCATATATAAGCCTACAAATAAAAATATAATTCAGAATAAACTTTAATATCATTTAGCACATCTAATTTATACCGTGGAGCAACGATGCATTTTTTTAAATATATTTATCAAAAGCCCCCTTATGCAAGATATCGAATATGTAATAGTGCTCCCACTGCGGTAATTCAATGCATCTGGAGTGCTAATCATGTCTCAATTAAAAAAAGCAAGTTGGTATGACATTTCTGGAAAGGTGATCAGTTCAGGCCGTGTTTCCAACGTGGATTTAAAAAAAGGCAAAGGTGAATACGAATACAGAGCTGTTTGCGACAGATGCAATGGGTCTGGCGTAGTTAAACGGTTTTACCGCAGCCAATGCACGAAGTGCCACAGCAGTGGGTACCTGTTCACCACGAAACGTGAAGTCTACACGCTAAACGCGCTTTTCACAGTCAACCGACCTGTGGCATGCCGCATTTACCGCGAGATTAAGTCGTTAACTGCTGAGGCAATACCCACGGTACTGGAAAACTGGATAGCCAGCAATTTTGGCTTAGTTAATCAGATTAAACAGCGAGCTGCCGACAATAGTTTTCTTAAGAGTCTGACAGAACAGCTGACTGCCGGGCGAATTTTAACTGAAAAGCAGCTTTCTGCTGCAAAGCGAACGCTTGAACACTGGAGATAAAATATGAATATCACACAAAATTTTATTGTCGCCTGCCTTGATATTAAAGGTCAGTCGGCGGTTTATGTGGCCAAAGATGTCGTTGTCTCAAAAGAGCAGTACAAAGAAGGATTGCACGTCCTCTATGCCAAGTTAAAGGCACAAACTGCCGGATATTTTGAGCCATTTGTTGTTTTTGGTGCGGAGTCATTCTCAAGCATTGAGTCAGCTATTAAAACGGCCAGCGCAGAACACGCAGGCCTAGATAAAGCTGAATGATGTAAATCGCTGCCCCTGCAACTCAGGGGCATTTAAGTGTCAACGATTAGGATCATCGAATGAACAACTTGCTCACCAGTTGCAAAGCAGCAATCGCGAAATGCCAACCGGAAGTACGCCACTCGAACACAATTCAGAGCGTGATCATATACTGGAATCAATCCGTAGAGCAGTCAGGCTTGACGGGTAAGTACGATTTCCCAAGGATAGGATATAACCGTTTCTCTGTATTGCTTGCCGACCTTAACCGCGTTCTGAGTCAATTAGAAACCTTAACGCTGAAAGACCGTCTGGAAGTCTTGGAGAACAACTCAGACGGACTGTCTAAAGATACCCAGCCAGCAGAAATGGAAGCAATACCCTCGCAGCTGTTCCCAGCCGGTGTTCGGCCAGAATACCCAACAATCAGCCAAGAAGCTTTCGCTGAAGCCATCATCACAAACGCCCGTACAGATGCCACTACCGACGCCATTGCTCAATGGCACGCATCCGATCCAGTTACGGCCTGCGAACATGCGGCGCATCTAATTAACGATGCCATTGACTGTATGGTCAGTGAGCGTCAACACATAGACGTATGCCAATACGAAGACCACGAAGAGACCTTTCGCTTAGTGTCGTTAGGCTATGAGTACAAGAATGCTGGTCATGAATGGTACCGCTGGGCTAAGGCCACAGCGATTCGACTCTGGGAAAAGGGATATGTCGTCGATTAGAAAGCTCCCAGAATACTCCTGAGGTCCAAAAGGGGAGCCTTAAATTAAGGCGGAGTCTCTCGAGGCAAAGATTATATACATATTCCCGAAAAGCCCCCTTATGCGTTTGAAGGGATATGACATGATCGTTCTATATCCAAGCGAAAGGGGAACCTATGATCCATTCATTCCATGAACCAAAACTTGCCAAATTGTTTGAAGCTGGGAAAGCACCGGCAGGTATACCGAGCAACATCGTGAACTCGCTGTTAAAACGTCTCAATGAATTGCACACAGCCAGTAATGAACAGGAGCTTACAAACAACAGTCTGCGTTACGAACGCCTTGGGATGGCTCGCGATGAGCTCTCTTCAATACGGGTCAATTCAAAGTACAGACTGATATTTGCATGGGATAAAGGGGCACACAAGGTCCGCCTCACAGCGCATGACTATAAGTCTATGCTCTTATGATCGGCACCTAAGAAGCCAATTTGAAATAGCTAGAGTAACTTAGATCTAGCAACCCTTTGAATATTAGTGACAAAACCACTATGCCAATGAATATCTGCGGCAGGGATAACTGCATCCAGGAATTTAGAAATGGGTATATGAACATTCATTAAGAATGAGATCTAAACATCTATTAATTAAGGTAAATTTTATATGGCCGACATCTGTGATACCGCTCAGCAAGAAATAGATATCTATCTGGAAGTGCAAATTAATACCGTCCGTTCAGTATTAACTGGAAGGGAATCTGCAATAAATTGCCGTCATTGTAATAATCCGATTCCTGAGGCACGCCGTTTAGCTATACGTGGTACTGATAGCTGCGTCGAGTGTTTGTCGACACAAGAATTAGTGCAAAAGCACCGTCTTCGATAATAACCCGGGGCACAGCCGTGAAAATGACGCATGCCCCAAAAAGCTACTTTTTACCAGTTAGAAAGTAGCTAATCATATTTGGGCAAATTCTAAGAAAATGACCGCCCCCCTCAACACTAAATCTTTCATTCCCCCCTCAACTTCGTACTAAAACAACAGCGCACGTTCAATCGCTGGGAGATACACATTGAGAAGAAATTAAAATATTAATTTTAAATTTTTCAATGGATTACCCATAAAACTATTTTAAGTTATTACATTTTTCAGGGGTAGCGGGCTGATCAGAATCCTTTAATCTCACCTCATCGAGATACGTAACACGTAAGAGGATGAATAATGAAAAGCGAACTTGAAAGCCTTGTGAAAGGTATGAATGTTGCAGTAGAGATGCCGGTCGATAGCGGTGCGCTGCGTCCTTCTTCAATCTATGTGAAACTACCTATCGAGCACGTCACCAGTTTGTATTTAACCGTCAATGGGAAAAAATACAAACGTAAGAACGGCGTCGCCTATGACGCCGGATCTAATGCACGAATTTACACAGTCGTCGATAAACCTAGCTGCATTTCCTCATCACAGTACCATTCCATGATTGAGCATGCAGTTTGTTCACGTAAAACCATATACGCAATTCGCGACTTAGTGCCGACACAAGACGCACTCAAAATGCTGATCAACACTGGTGATAGCGACAAACTCGCCCGTATTAATGAACTTGTTACATTACTTCATACAGAACTTGGGATGAAGCTATGAGCGAAGTTATCTATGAACGTCCTGTTGAAGGCGTGTTTGTTGAGACTGAAAAGCAGTTTTTTGCACCTGTATCATCGGACCTTATCGATGCACTGATTGGTGGATATCAAAGTATGCGTAAGAGTATTGAGATGCTAGCCAGTTTGATTCATGACGGAGAAAATGCGACAGCTATTCGATATTTCCTCGAAGGTAATAGGGGAACGGAGCGGTACGTTCAGCCTGTTGAGAAAACTTTTAACCTCGAGGGTGCTCTAAATAATCTTAATGCTAATTACTGGCAACGAGCTTTATCTCTAACCGACGTGTACGACTATATGCCCGCTGCTCGTCGTGAAGAATGGAATGTTCAGATCAGAAATCCCGGCGGTGTTAAAGCAAGTCGTCTCCATCGCTACGATTTAGAAGCCGGTCGAATCCAGAAAGAATGGGATAGCGAGCCCCTACCAGATTTCGAAGAAGATACGGTACGCTCAACCTTAGTAGCATTACTGAATGCCCGTGAACAGTTCTTGGGAGAGCGTGTCGATGGAATATTCAAAAGTCTATCCGGGGAACATGTTACCAATCAACCGCAGGGGTTTAGCAAACGGATGATAATGTATTACAACCGAAAAGAGGACTATATCAATGATTTAAGAATCGTCATTTCTAAATTTATGGGTCGCGACGCACCAACTCACTACAGTACTTCTCAAATGATTGACGTCGCAAATCGCAATATGGGTAAGTGGACAACTATTGATGGTGGGTCTATGCGTATACGGACCTACTGGAAAGGTACGGCGCATTTTGAAATTCATCCAGAAATGGCATGGCGTTTAAACGCAATTCTCGCCAGTATTCACCCTATGGCCATTCCTCCGGAATTTCGTCAGAAGCCCAAAAAGAAAGTTAAGGACTTTGTCATGATGGGCCGTCCTCTACCATTCTCTGTAATAAATGTTATCGCAAGCATGAAGAAAGTTTGTACCAGACCTTATCGGAGCAACTTTAGCGGGACCATCATTGAGCCTCAAACCTTAAACGTTAATAGCCTGCGTTTTGAGTCAATTAATGACAATGAACCGACTCATGAAGCCCGTAAAGTATTGGCTAACATTGGCGGAGTTCAATTTCTAAATAAAGGGGAATGGTGGGAGTTTGATTATGATCCAACAGAAGTCATCGATCAGATCATCAGTTCTGGATGTATCCCTGACCAGAAGTCTCATCAGTTCTATCCTACCCCCGTGAAACTTGCCAAGATAGCAATTGATCTCGCTTACATTGAACCCGATGATATTTGCCTTGAACCAAGCGCCGGGATGGGAGGAATTGCTGACCTTTTACCAAAAGAGAATACCGTCTGTGTTGAAATATCACCCCTTCATTGCAAAGTACTCGAAGCAAAAGGTTTTGAAACCATTTGCCATGATTTTCTCACATACGCTGAAAAGACTATTACGCCAAGGTTTAGTAAGTGTGTGATGAATCCTCCGTTTTCTGACGGCCGAGCAGAGGCTCATGTAATAGCAGCTGCAACGCAGATAATCAGCGGGGGCAGGCTGGTTGCAATTTTGCCATCCGGGCTGCGGAATAAAGCGTTCTTACAGGGCTGGGAGATGAGTTGGTCTCAAATCTATGAGAATGAATTTGAGGGTACAACTATCAACGTTGTGATGCTTACAGCTGACCGTCATTAAGCTATTGAGAGTCAGAATTAAAATCTGACTCTCGCAATTCATTCCTCCAATAATTTCAATATTTCATCGCCGGGCACATTTGAAAGCTGACGCCCTTTTCCGGATGCATCTTTAAATTTTGCCGTGAGGTAAACGTGAGCAAACCAAGTTTAAAACTTATTGAGAAGATCTACGCCTCATCAGAGGGTGCTGTAACAAACGAAGAGCTATATGCCATTGCTCAGGCTCATTTAGGTCTTGAAAACGCTGCTATGGAAGCTACAGTACCGTTTGGCGAGGCTGGAATATTACGTAGCAAAATTAAACATGAAATTCGTTGGTATCAGCAGACACTGAAAGCAATGAACGTGATCGAGAAGGTTGATGGTAGAAAGGGGCATTGGCAGTATTGTCGTAAAACTAAAGAAGGATTGAATGAAGCAAGAGCAGGGGCCCGACTTATCGCATTTAGTACTAAACTAGGCGCTGCAATCTACGGCGACAGTCTGGATGTATTTAGTAGCAACACCGAAACAATTTCCCTTTGTATAACTTCACCACCCTATCCTCTGAGAAACCAACGAAGTTACGGACTTGAACCAAAGAATGATGGAGAGTACATCGACTTTGTATGCAGGGTCCTTGAGCCAATCGTTAAGAACCTATCTAACGGTGCGTCGGTCGTATTGAACATTGGCTCAGATATATTCGTGAACAAAAGCCCTGCACGTTCTCTGTATCCGGAGAAGCTAGTATTAGCTCTAAACGAAAATCTCGGTTTATCACTGATGGACCGTATACCTTGGGTCAATAGAGCTAAGCCAGTTGGTCCTACATATTGGGCTTGCGTAGAGCGCGTGCAACTGGCAGTTTCTCATGAACCTATTTACTGGTTTACCAATAACCCACATCGTGTCAAATCTGATAATCGCCGCGTACTGCTTCCTCACAATGAAGCACATAAGAAACTCATAGCAAATGGCGGCGGCAACCGGATAACAAACTATGGTGATGGTGCCCACCAGTTAAGAGTTAATTCATTTGCCAATAACACGCCCGGGCGCATCCCAAAAAATGTCATTGAACGTGGAAACCAATGTTCAGATTCCCGGGCCATACATCGTTTTGCTAAAGAAATGGGATTCCCAGCTCATCCAGCAATGTTCCCAACTGATATACCAGCATTTTTTATCCAGTTTCTTACGGAAGTAGGGGAGCAGGTTGTAGATCCGTTTGGTGGGTCACTCAAAACAGGATTAGCGGCAGAAAGACTAAATAGACGCTGGCTATGCTGTGACAAGATATTTGAATGGTTGAAGGTTTCTTCAAAGCTGTTCTCGGGCTTTGATGGCTTTAATTCAAGCCAATTTTTAGAAAACTTCACGAAAAGCTAAGTTGAACACAAAAGTTTCTTTACTGAGATAGGTTGTGAATTCATGGGAATTTCACCCTGAAATTATTTCAATTTTTTCTTTAGATACAATAGGTTGGAACATGTTTTTTGTTGGGGGAATTTAAGCCATTTCTCGACATATATGGCATGACCTAAGGGTCGATTTGGCATCCATGCGCATCTCTGAATTCTAATGATTATGCTTCTAACGTTTCCAGTTTTTTCATTCTCAAACAATAAAGATGAGACCCACGAGTGAGTTACCATTGAGTAACAGAATAGCATTAATTGCAGATTTCTTTCGCAATACGCACTCAATCCACTCATTCGATATGTACTTTCACCTGAAGTACTAGTCATCATTTTTGGGAACAATCAATGGACAAAATATTTTTATCATATTGGATTTTTACAGGAATACTTCTAATCAGCTTCCTTTACTACATGCGTATTTGCATAAGCATGAGTCGAAGGAACCGTATTACGGAGACGTATTTACGGCAGTCTTTATATGAAAAAGAATCTGAAATTCTCTATATTGATGACCATGTGATTCCTCGTACGCTTCTAAGCCATAGACGAATTATTCAAGATCAGTGTTACCTGATCAAAACTATGCTCAGTGACCTTTCTTTCGCAAAGAATAATCCTGAAGCCGTAGATAACATTGCTACCAGTTATGCAAATGCAAAAGCTTATATGGCGTGGCTACTAGAAACGTGTCATCAGAAGCATGTAGATCAAAGCTATCTAAACAAGCTTCATCAACAGGCGGGAGATGATTTGCAAGATTGTGACAAAGAGTTAGTTCAGCTATACGAGGTCTTAGGGAGAGAAATGTTCGTAGCTCTCTTTTACTTCGACAGAGAGACTAAGAAGAAAGTGAAGCGAATAATATGATCAAAGCCGGGGGTATTTCCCCGGCTTTTTAATGATTTCACATAAAGAACGTGATACGAAGTCGCAGTTCTAATCTAACAAATTAGATGGGAATTTCACCCTGAAATTAAATTGAATATTTCTTTGCTTTCAATAAATTACCATACAAATTCATTGGGGGGATTTTTCACATAACGGCTTACAAATCCTCCAAGATTTTACGCACTGCCTCTTCGATTCTCTGGTTTGCCTCATTGCTAATCCTGCCGAACTCATACGTCACTTTCCGAGTTTGTTCATTAGTGATTTTTCGAGCAAAAACTCTACTATCCTCAAATATTTTTAGAGGCACAGTCACCGGCTTATTAGCTGCTTTTTTTCGAGTCAGAGCAGCTGCATAATCACGATAAATACCTACAACCTGATTTTTATAGTCTTCTGCCGACAAATCCTGCGAACGTATTTTCTCAGCCGCCGCTTGCACTTCAGTGACCATCTCGTCACGAGGTACGTTCTTTGAGTCTGCAACTTCCATAGCATTCAAAAGCAGCTTGTAGTCTGGATATGTTAATTCTGACTGCACAGGGAACACCACAAGCATATCTTGTGGTACATCTGCCGCTTGCATGGCCCTCGTTACTTTTGCCTCTGAGAGACGTTCTGAGAGCGCAATTTCCTTCTGGGATTTCCCACTCGCTTTAATAGCCTTGAGACGGAGCCCAATTTCACGAAGGTTATGCTCTTTTGCAGTTTGAATATCAGCAGCTAGTTGCCGGGCATCATCAACAGAGAGTTCGCTTTTGGTGTACATCACTTTCAAACCCACACCGCAGAGAAGGGCAGCTGCTCGACGGCGTGAGCCATCCAGTATCTCAATGCGTTCACCAATCAACCGGCCAATAGTCACGAAGAACTGTTGATGTTGTAAAGTTCGGGTTATGTCTTCAAGGGATTCTGCACTTAAAGCACTTTGGTCCCGACCATTGATTGACTGATCTACGTATGTGCGTATTTCAACCTCCTCGGCAGGGATAGTTTCGAGCTGAAACAGAACTTTGTGCCCGGAAGCCAAAGTAAACCGCTGAGTGCCTTCCATACGGGAAGCAGCAGTCATAGGGTTTTCACTTAATGTACGGCCGAGTATTGGCCTTTCCTTTTTCATACAGCACCTCGAAGTAGTTCAATACGGTCAAACACGGCGCTCGCAAAATCTTCAGCGGCATGCTTTGCTTTTTTCAGTGCATCGCTGCTACCGGCATACGAGTTGGGGTTTGCACTGATTACAGTATCAAACGACTCTCCGCAGCGCTCAAAGCCATCAAGGCGGGGCAGAACAGCATCAAGCATATCACCAGCGAACACTTCTTTTGCAAAGCTGTGACAGAGCTTATGGTCGGCTTTGGAGCTGATCTTAGACATAAAGCCAATGTTGGCGATAATTCGGCTCTTCACGTTTGAATCCTCAAGCAATTGCACAATTTCTGGCAAACGAGTGAGATATTTCAGTGTTGAATGAAAATCGACTTGAGCTGGAGGAACAGGCGTCATGAGCATATCGCTTGCGGCCAGAGCATTAATCAAAAATGCGTCAAGGTGAGGCCCAGTATCAATAAATATAAAATCATAATCACCGCTGATTTTATTGATGATGGTTTCACGCAGTACATTTAACTGATTTACATCTGGCAAGTGCTCATCGCAAAGTTCTTTCCACCGAGAAGCGATGAAAGCATCTTCTATAGACGCGGGGATAATATCAACGCCCGGGACAATGGAAGGTTTAATGAAATCACTGATGATCTCTTCTCGCGTAAGATTATTCAACATGGCTTGGGCGGATGAGTTGCGCACCATACCAATACTGTGATTATGGTTCAGGAACATGGTAGCTGAAGACTGAGGGTCCAGATCAATGACAAGTATTCTTAGGTCTTCGCACAACAACCGCTGATGAGTACGCATGCCGTGTGCTAAAGAGACGGTAGTGACTGTTTTGGACACTCCTCCCTTAAGATTCACTACAAATACCACAAACGCTTCACCGTGTTTTTCACGGTAAGGTGTGATCCCACGATGTGAGTAAATATCGATTATATTTTGCAATGTAAGTGCATATTGAAGTGAAGAACCACTCTGACGTTTACCGAAGACGTACCCGTTGGTTTCCATTTCTTCCATCGCGGAGTCGACTGCACGCTTACTCAACTTGTTCATTTTTGAGACGGCGGCTTTAGAATACGTCTGATAGAAGTCTGTCATTTCAAACTCTTCACGCTGGGACTGTATTTGCTCAGTAAGCCCATTCAGCATGTTGTCGGCCCGCCGTCCTGTATCTAAAAGACGATCAAAATTATCTGCCATCGAAGTTTCTCCGCGTTCACGTTTTTTCTAACTGTACCAAAAAAACCGACACAGAGATGTTTTTTTTGATACGGAATAATTATGCATACCTCACAAAAAAGACATATACCATCTCTGTGAGAGAGCAACCTAACAGCCGGGCAGTAGGCGTGATGTGATAACTAATGGTTTGATAAAGGAAAAGTTACTTTTTCGAGTAATACTAGGAATGATTAATGGAACACGCAGGTAGGCTACCTAAAAGTTTAGGTAGCCGTTAATCGAGGGTATAAAGAGGACTACTGCACCTTCACGTTCTTGTACCAGAAAGCCTTGTCCATTGTCTTTCCGGTAAGATTGTGCCACGACTCAACTTTCACAAGATCAGCTTTACTAAGTTTCAATTTAGAATCGTAGGTCCTGAGATCGGTCAGGTAATTCTTCATAACTTCAATACAACGCCGGGCCCATTCACCCTCTGCGGCACTCCCTTTGATCACTCGTGGGCGAGAGGGCATACGCGGGCGCAGAGGTTTAGACATGGCAATTTCACCTGAGATGTATTCGTCTTCTACGATATACGTGAAAACAATAGACTCAATTTTTTTGCCAGATTTAATTCCTTCATACGTGACGCTTAAATTCGTACGTCCATTGATAGTATCAACCGCTGGATCTAGTACGCGTTTTTTGAAGTCTTTATAGTAAGGGTATTTACCTTTCAATCCCGTTCTTTCTTTAATCCATTCGATTGAAAGCGGATCTGTTGATATAACACCTTGTTTATTTTTGTTTTTATTAAGATTTTTATATTTATAAAGCCATGAGTACAGCCGGAAAGAGAAAGATGTATCAAGAGGAACCATGTTTTCAAGGTTCATCTGAGTGAACTCGGTCTTGAGCTCATAAAGATAATGACTAACCGACTCAGAAAAACGCAGAGTTATATCGCTGCTGCTGTTACCTGAACCGTATCGAATAGAATCGAACCAGTATCTATTTATGGTATCAATACGTTGTTTCTGTTCGTTCCATTCGTATGTAACTATGGGTTTAGAACCAAGCGTCGTCGCAGCCGACTTCAATTGCTCATAGCAATTCTTTGAATCCAACGAAAACTTGTCCCTGTATTCAGTAGCGAGGATAGTATATTCGTTACGTGGCTGAGGCTTGCGGCTGTCAATTTTGGTCAACGCAAGATACAGCAAGCGCATTTCTATGAGTGATACATCATAAGCGCCTTCCAGTAGCTGATTTCCTTGAGTGACAAGGTTAGGAGCAGAGATCCGATTAACGACTTTTTCAATAGTCAATTCTGTATTCTCATATCACTGACAATGTTTTGTTGATTATATCCCACAAAACATCGGGGGACACAATAATTATTTGTCCCCTGAAAGATAATACTACTAGTGTATATATATCAATCACCTAACTCAGAAACCACTTACAAATACACCATAAATCTGTCCCCTGATCACTTATGGCCTCTTAAATCTGTCCCCCTATGTTGAAAATTTAGTTTAATATTATCAATTAGTTATAATATGAATCTCATTAATAATAAATTTGTCCCTCGAAGAACATTTTTATTAAAAATTTCAGCCCCGAGTGATCAGCTTTCTCTTCGTGTAAAATCACAACCCTGAGAGCGTAAATCTAGCGTCAAAAGCTCAACCGTGGAATTTAAGTTCCACTAGTGAATCGTTCATCTAACAACCATAAATTTGTCCCCCGTAAATTTGCAGTTGATCACAACCATCGATAACCATAAATCCGTCCCTATGAGTGCCAACAACCCCAAAGATTTCGTTTTCAGTTCCCTGTTCAGGAACCATAAATCTGTCCACCGGTGTACCCATGGCGACAAAGATTTCGTTTTTAGTTCCCGGCTCAGGAACCATAAATCTGTCCACCGGTGTACCCATGGCGACAAAGATTTCGTTTTTAGTTCCCGGGTCAGGAACCATAAATCTGTCCACCGGTGTACCCATGGCGACAAAGATTTCGTTTTTAGTTCCCGGGTCAGGAACCATAAATCTGTCCACCTATGTACTAACGACGACAAAGATTTCTTTTTCAGCTCCCTGCTCAGGAACCATAAATCTGTCCACATTTGCAACTCCGGTTACCGGTATATCTCTTTCAATTTCCAGATAATGGACCATAAATCCGTCCCCCTTTGTAACTCCTACTTTCAAGATTTCTTTGTCAATTCCCGCAACATGACCATAAATCTGTCCACCTTTGTAACTCTGGCTTCCGAGATTTCTTTTTCGATTTCCGGAACAAGGACCATAAATCTGTCCCCTTCAGAGTCATGGAACTAAGGAATATACCTAACCTCTCATCTGACCTCCCGGCCATAGACTTGTCCTCAGTTCTTCCATTTGGAGTAAGCTAATTGGATGTAAAGCATCAACAATTCAATCGTTTGTGACGATCACTCGAAAGCATTAGTAACCCGCGCCTGAGTGATATAAGTGGGGGACAAATGGAGATTATTAATACACAGTGGGCGAGGGATTTTGAAAATGAAGCCCCACTGAGTTTCATAGATGCGCTTCGTATTTTTAATGATAAGCCATTGAAAGTATGTACATATCAAACTGATGAGTCAGGAGAGCCAAATGGGTTATTGATGCAGGTGATATAGAACCGGGATCAGAAATGGGATGAGATATAGAGCGCTAGGCATTAAGCAATTAATATTCAGGCTGTCAATCGCCAGTCTTCATTTGACTTAAATGCATGGTTTATCTTGTTAAATAATGCCCCACATAACCATAAATTTGTCCCCTTTTAAAAGAAAATAAGCCCTCAGGTGACAGCGTCACACGCTAACTCGACCATAAAAGTGTCCCCTGTAATCAATTTCTACCCACCATAAATGTGTCCCCTTTAAGTAAACTACACCTACGTGACAGCGTCACATATTCATGATTTAATAACCAATTATCAATAAGTTAAGCAGAAGGGTGACACGTTAAAAATCAAACGTGCAAGGTTCATAAATCTGTCCCCCGATTACTCTCAATTTGTATTCATAATTTTGTCCCCCGCAAAGACAACTAGGGACAAATTTATGAAGTTTTAAGACTCGTAAATCTGTCCCCTGTTAGGCGAGAAGCCGCTCTGCATAAGGGTTTAAGGATTTCAAATATCATATACGCTCTGATATGCGGTACTGAGTTAGAGTTTATTGACAGGACCATAAATATGTCCACCGGAAGCTTTTTCAAGAACCATAAATATGTCCCCCATTGGTTTTATAGGGTAGGTATCAAAGGGAATAAAGAGAGGTTTTGAAGGCGTGTAAGTATGTGATCGGGTTCAAATAATGATCGAATTCATCGATCTAACGTAAAAAGTAACTTTATCGGATCTTATCCACAGTAAATCTGTCCCCCGGAAGCCATAAATTTGTCTACTGTTGACCATATTTGTGACCACCTTGATAAAACAGAACGCCATAATTCTGTCCTCTTTAAACCATAATAGTGTCCCCTTGAAACCATAAATCTGTCCACTTAAGCGTTTTCAATCTATTGATTTATATGGCCTAAATCCCCCTTGAAAAGGAAATAGAAATCTATATGTTACATAGTAGTACTTATCTTTTAGAAATAAGAAAAAGAAAAAACAGACTAACGCGCTTCGCTTGTTATTTTCTTAATGACATCAAGAAGATCCAATGAGGATCCTTTTGGGATCTGAGCGAGCATGTAACTAAATGACCTCATAGGAGCGTCATAGTGATGATTTTGAAGGAAGGGGAACCCTCTGACTTGGTCCGCACATTGAAATTGAATACAGAGGCTCTGGTGAAGCATTTAGGGATTTTAGATTTTTAGTGACTGTATGGGTATTATCCCTCCAGTGATTTTGAATAGAGGGGGGGGTATAACCATGAAATTACTTTTCAACCTGCGTTTTCGGCTTAGGCAATAAAGCACACAGTCCATCAATACAACGATCTACAAGTAGTTCTACAGCATTGCTACGCGTTGTACCGGCCAGAATAGCGAGTTGGTCAATCCTCCTCAATACTGATCTTCGTAATCAAAGAGACGCTGTCTTTTTTTGCTCTTTATTTAACGAGACAGGCCGAAGAGAATCTTCACTCTTGAGAACATCGCTTTAATGTACTTTATCTCTGCTGAATACGTTTTCCTTACCTCTTTTAAAGCACGTGTTAACGTTGCCTCAGAACATGAGAGCCGGGAAATTACAGTATTACCAGACACTGGTGACCCAAAAACTAAGAGTATAGCCAGCCTGAAAAGGCGTTCTTGTCGAGTACTTAGTTGCATAGTTAGTTAGTGCCCACTGTCACTTAACCCCCTGATTTTCAATGATTTTTAAAGGTTAAAATCTAATTTTCATTAACCCCAATCCTGTCAGACCCTCCTCTGGTTCGTTAAGTCCAATGAGCTTCTAATCAAAATTAAGGCTAATCCTGGAATTTTGCTGACCGATAGTCGTAATCAATATTCAGCCTTAAACATTCAGCTTTGGTTTGTACATGTGGCCAGTCGTGTAGGGTCTTGTTCAATGCCATAAACCTGCGCCTGTTTCAACACTCTTGCCGCCCAACGCCGGTGAGTTGCTGGTTCACACATTGCCCCCTGTGATTTAAAGACTGCCTGACTTGAATTCAGGATCCGCAGTGCATCTTCATGGTCGGCCTGAGTAACCATAAGTGCTCGCTCAATTTTGGCGATTTGGTTAGGGTGAATTGCCGTTTTACCAACCAACCCATGTGCTACATCAAGAGTTAGTTCACGTTCCATGACGTGATGATCATCGATGTGTTCGCAAACGGGTGAAGTGAGTGCAAAGTCACGCGGTCCAAAAACGGCGACAAGCATTTTTATTACGTACCCCATTGGGCTGTCATACAACGTGAGATTACGAGGGCGTCGAAGTGATATGACGTTCATCAGGTCGTTGCCACCAATACGCAATGCAATGATGCGCTCATGGCAGGGATGAATAACCAGAGTCGCTGCGAGCTGCTGCATTTGCTTCACATCAAACACGTCTTCGGTTTCTAATGTTGGCATCATGCAAAGGTGTGAGTCCTTCATGATATCCCACCATTCAGGAAGTGAATCCAGCGTGAATTTTGGCAATACCAGCCCATCGACTGGTGAAAGGTCTTCAGCCTTTGTCAGATATTTGCCCATTTCAACATGGCGCGGACGGATAAACACCAAAGGCCAATCGTGACCATGCCCGGCTGCTTTGGCAAAACCCAGCGTTTGCAGGATCTTTTTTAAATTGATAAGCGCAGTAGGAATGTCGGCTTCGCTTACGGCATCCTCAAGACAGATGACAATTGAACGCAGTCCTACTATCTCGTTGTTTAGCACGCTGTTGGCGATGTCAGTTCGAGTGGCAGGCATGTAGAGCGTTGCACCCAGACGGTATGGCGATAGTCTCTTTGTCATCATTGAACCTTTTTAATGATGGTGACTGCACGATATTGTCCAATGCGGTCACCGACCTCAGTGATGGTGATATTTTTTTCGCGGGCCAGATATACAAGCAGGGCAACGTCCGGGTCTTGAAGTGACCGGACAAGAACATGTTCAGGTACTCGCCTTAAAACGGCGCGTGTTGTTTCTGCGGTCCCGGGCTTAATCCGATTGATACTTGAAATATCGTATTGGACAGACAAAGACGAAATGACCCGTTCACTTTTTGCTTTCAAGTGAGCAAAATTTCGAGGGACCCATTTGCTGGAAGTGATCGAATTAAAATCTATTGTTTCCCGGGAATCTGCGACGGTATCAACCAGTAGGCGGCTGCACTCAAACTGAAGCAAGTGTAAACATAGCACACAGCCATGTAGGCCCTCTGAAGACCATATTGAGCGCGAAATGAGACCGGAAACAGGCGCACCCATGATGCCGAAGGGGATTAACAAGTCATCGTCACTCGCAGCCAGCCACGAAACGCCGCAGGGGTCAGCAAGAACGACCAGACGAGGTTCTTCAGGATAGCCTTGGCGCTTTTCCTGAGAGCGGCGGTGCTCACCGGTGATTGCCCCTTTGCCCGTCCAGCCATCAACGAATACAACGCCCTCAGTACCATGCTGAGCTTCAATCCATATCATTGCCGTTTCATCGATACCACGGTCACGGATAATACTTATCCCGTAGTGGTGTGATTGCTTACCCATTGCCTTTAGGGCCTGATGAAGCATGACGCCCAGAGGAACACCCGCCCGGACCAAACTGACCAAAATGATAGGGGTATTTTCAAAGCGTTCAGACAAAGCCTTTGCAAGCATAATGACTTCTTTAGTCAGACGGTCAGCTGCTTGTTCTAGTGCTCGGGCAAATAAATCCAGATGCCACTTAGTGGGTTCAGGCTCCTGACTCAACATTTCAGAATAATGTTTCACACCTGACTGGATCAGTTGTTCTTTGGTATCGACTGGCGTCATTTCCATCTCTAAAGGCTTAAGCAGAAAATGAACGTCATCCGGGAGATATGACCCGGAAAAAGGGGGAAATGGCTGCATGCTATTTCTCTCCAAAAATATTGCGGCTGATTTTCTCGGCGAACTGACTCTGCTGAGGCACCCCGAACCTTCCGTATTCATGGTGGGGGATACGGGTAAAGTTCTTTCAGACGCCGGATTTATCTTCTTCAATAACAAAATCAGCGCGTGTGGTTCATTAACTCACATGGGAGATAATCGCACTGGTACTGGCGATGGTTACGACGAACAGGTAAAAATCGATTTGGCAAAGATCCCGGCCGATGTGAAAAAGCTGGTGTTTGCTGTGACCATCCACGAAGCTGAAGCCCGTGAACAGAACTTTGGTACGGTCAGAAACAGTTTTATGCGCGTTTTAACAACGATAATGGCACCGAAATTGCGCGGTTTGACCTCTCTGAAGATGCATCAACGGAAACGGCCATGGTGTTTGGCGAACTGTATCACCACAACGATGAATGGAAATTCAAAGCTGTAGGTCAGGGATTTGCAGGGGGTCTGTCCGCCCTCGCAACGCAACATGGCGTAAATATTTATACACCGTTTTTGCTTTATAGCCCTGTTGGTTATGCCTCAGGGCTCTTTATTATAAAAAATATAATGAGCACTAATATGGCGACTAAAAAGAACGATGCGGATATGAAATTCTTCTTCTCCGTTGTGGCATTTCTTATCTTTATCCCTTTCATGGCATTTGCATACCTACATTATAGAAATCTGAAATCTCGCTACGTAACCAACAAAAATGTGCAGCGTATTGTCGATATTGGACGTCTCTATGCAGCAGTCGGTACTGCGATAGCCGCTTTAGCCATTTCTCTTGGAATGTTCTGGTTTATCAGTGCAATGTTCACCAAATCGACGGCCGGGACTTCGTTCAGTGATTTTGTATTCCCCATCATGCTCGTTATTTACGTGTTAGTGATGGTTTACCCTCTCAAGAAACTGGCCGACGCGGCGGGAACGGCGTATTTAGGGGTAATTCTTGATGATAGTTCTCAAACACTCATATTCCCCGCCGATCTCGCCAATTGCAGCGCCAGCGATATAGTAAAATTACGTTTCCTTGAAGGACTTGGTTCGGTGGACATGATCCCACTTACTCAAATCTCAAGCTTCACCCGGGAAAAGGGGAGGTTATTACATATCCAAGGCGATTTTGGCTCTCGAGCGCTTATTTTCTCAAACAAACAGAAAAGGGATGAATGCCTGTCTGCGCTGCAACGTCGCATTAAGTTTCGGGGTTCACGGGATTTAGGATATTAACCATTCATTGCATTAACAGGACATACCTACATGGAATTGCAATCAGGACAGAACATCGCATTAAATCAGAATTTACTCAGCATCTCGGTCAAGTATCCAAAATCGACAGGTTTTCGAAGTGATATTGATGCATCAGCATTCATGCTTACTGCGCAAAATAAGGTAAGAGGTGATTCAGATTTCATTTTCTTCAATCAGCCTTCAACTCCCAATGGCAGTCTGACCCTAACGTCTTCAGGCGAAAGCAGCCTGTTCTCGATAGACTTGAACCGGGTAGATCCCGAGATTGCTAAAATAGCCATTACGGTAGTTATTGATGGACCTGACGCGGTTTCGGGTTTAAATAGTATTCAGCTCACAATTGAGAATGTTGCGAAATTCAATGTACCACCTCTGGCTGAGCGAACTGAGAAGGCCCTTATTCTCGGTGAAGTGTATCGCCACAATGGTGGGTGGAAATTTCGGGCACTGGGGCAGGGATTTAATGGTGGGCTTGAGCCGTTAGCCATCAATTTTGGCGTAGATGTATCGGCTCCCGCAGCTGCTCCAGCGCAGTTGCAACCGACGACTGTGAGTTTAGAAAAGCGCATCCAGGAAAAAGCTCCTCGTCTCGTCAGTCTGGCGAAGAATGCCAGTGTCAGCGTTATCAAACACAACCTACAATCGGTAAAAGCTAAGGTAGCCTTCGTGCTGGACGCTTCAGGCTCAATGACCAGCCAATTCAAGAAGGGCAATGTGCAGGCTGTACTGGATCGCATTGCTGTGCTGGCTGTTCAATTTGACGATGATGGCAGCATGGACCTCTGGGGCTTTGCGGAAAAGCACCGCAAGTATGACGATGTCACTCTTGATAATTTGGATGATTATGTTGAAAAAATACAAAGATCAGGGAAACGCGGAGCATGGGAATTATTGCCTGAGCTAGGCGGTACCAACAACGAACCGCCTGTTTTAGAAGAGATTATTGAGACCTTTAAAGACAGTGAATTACCGGTCTATGTCGTTTTCATTACTGACGGTGGGATCAATAAAACCAAGGCCATAAAAGATGCCATCCGTATCTCTGCAAATTATCCGATCTTCTTTAAGTTCGTTGGGCTTGGCGGAAGTGGTTATGGCATTCTTGAAAATTTAGATAATTTCACCGACCGAAGGATCGATAATACACATTTCTTCCCGATCGATGATTTTGCAAAAATGAGTGACGAGAAGCTCTATGACCTTTTACTTGAGGAATTTAGCGACTGGACTCAGGCAGCAAGAAAAGAAGGCATTATTTCTTAATTCAATGCCCCCTGTTTGGGGGCGTATTTTCTGCAAGTTCTTCCGTTTCGTAACTCCTTCTTCTTGCCAAATTGCTTTGTATAGGAGCTGGCGGGTTATAGCCAGACTCCCAGTATTCAGGTTGGGTCACTTTCATCTTCAGAGAACATTCCGTACTCAACCATTTTTATCCAAATTGCTTCAGCTGAAGGTTCTTTTAGCCAATGGTAAACAAGAAACTCCCAATGCATTTCCGGCTCTTCATATGCTTAAATACTATGTTCGCAGAACTGATAGGTTTTGCCGTTTGGAGCATCAAACTCGCGAAGGAATTCATACTTTTCGTTATCAACCTTTCTTTCCTTGAAGTCATGTAATACAGCTTTATTCATCTTGGTTTCCTTAAGTTTGTTTTAGGAGACCAATTTAAGCTGTTTACATATTCGCATAACCCCTATTTTTTAAAATACATACGAAAACACAAAGCATCCGGAAAGTAGGCTGACAAACTCATGGGAAGAACTATCAGGGATTGAGCAGGGCGATTTGGCATAGAAGATAATAATAGAAACTCCGCTTTATATTTTAATGGTATGAAAATGATGCCGATACATTGATACAGGGATGAAAAGTTACTTTTCTTTCAATCTCAGAAGATCTTAGTCCTAATTTCATTTTTCACCATTACGCATTAATAGCTGATATGAAATAGTGTTTAGACAGGAACATAACTTCATTCGGAGAATAATTGATGGTAAGAGAAATATTGTGTGTCACTAAAAATTCAGAAGCGAACTACCTGACCGAAGGCAAAAGGTATCCGATATATTCTTCAGAGTATGGTTACTCTAGTGTCACTATAAGGAATGATAATAACGAGCTTGTATTTATCTGGCTTGCAGGTTCCATGCATGGAAGTTTTGAATTACTGGATAAGTGATTTACCTATTTTCCTCTTCGCAGGGGCTAACGATAAACAAGAATTGTGAAATTAACCGTTATGACGAAGTCTGAACAAAGAAAAATGATGGCAAAAGCTGCCGCTGCAAAACTTTCAGAAGTCGAGCTGCTAGTGCAGACAATCTGCGATACCTATGGAGACGAGAAAGCCTCAGCCTGTCATCCACGCAGCGGGTTAAACAATTCGTTGAGAACATTAGGCATCCTTAGAAAATCCATTGCGAGCGTTAAGTAACTGAATTTATTTTATTCTATTGAATAAAACCTACTTGAATTAGGAATATTGAGGTGCCCTTATGAAACAACTTCGCGTATTAATCGCGGAAATTCAGGGGAAATTAAAAGAAGGGTACACCATCGGTATTCCTTCTACCGCCCATGGAGAATCACTTGTAGAGCTTCGCTTTGGCGATGTATTGGTTTGGCGTAACTGGACATTCGAAGAGGATTTTGCCTTCAATCTAGGCCGTGAAATAGACGCCTGTTGTGTGAAGGATCCACTTGAGAAAATGCCAGAATAATTGGGAGCGTTCAACGGTGATGAAGAGGCCTATTTGCGCTCGCTGCCGGGGTACAAGGACTCTTACTAGAGGCGACAAGATGACTTATTTTGAAAGCGCAGAAGGCATAACGATAGACAAAGAACGCGCCTTATATGAAGTAAAGAGGCATAACGGTTCTGCTGAAGAATTTCTAGAGGAAATGGGAGACCGCGTTGAGTATATGGCTACAGAGGTTCTTGAGTGGCTCGGCTATTAGTCAGTGTATAAAGCATGATTGCTGCAAACACGGGTGCTGCTCTAGCGTCAGTGAAACTTGCAAGTCATCATGCAGGAACAACATCTTAAGCGTGGCTTTTAAATCGTTTATCTAATTCATTGAATCTACTAAAGCTAAATTAAACGTGACCGATAAACAGTAGGTTATCAACGACTAAATAAGAGATATTCTATGAGACTAAGTAATGTATTTTTTTTAAGCTGTGTTCTTGCAATACCCATGTTCGCCAATGCCGCCGATTCAAATGTACCGGGAAATGACTGGCTGTTAGTACCGGGCTCTCATGACAGGGATTTCAAAGTAATCTGCATAGGTGGTAATAAGGAAGTCTGGGGCATTTATCCCCGACCCGGGGTGTCTGATTATCAGGTTGCTCGTGATGTAATATTTAGACAGTTGCCTAACGGACAGACTCAACTGAGCCTCATGCGTGGCTTCACTGTTGCAAACAAAGCGACAACCTATCTCCCGGCTGCGGGTGTAAGCTGCGAGATCACAGAAAAATAACTGTAGTACCTTGAAGCCGATCGCAATAAAGTTGTGGTCGGCTTTAAAGTGATTATCAAAGCAAGATACTTTAGAGTCATCCAATGGAAAAATGAAGGACCATTTTCAAATGCAAATATTGCCATATGTATTTTTAGCTATAACTGCTTTATACGCACTGATCATTTTAACAAAACTGGTCTCTTTGCCTAGACTCAGTGGTAAGCCATCCGGGTTGGTATTTTCGGATAAAATTGTTAAAAATCTCATCGGTTTGGTTGTGTGTTGTACAGCTTACGGCGGCTTATATTTAATTGAACACGTTTCAATCTTATTAACTCAAGATTGATGCCCCGCAGTGTTTCTCTGAATCGCGTGAATCACTTTATCGAGAGCCTATAGGCGCAATTTAAAATCAAATAACAAAAGATAAAATCACCACATGATCTGACCAATCATTCTCGGCAGGCATGCTCTAATTGAACGGTGAATTCACACTAACCGTTGGAGTTAACTATGCAGAAAAAAATGACTAAGTCTTCCTTGATCACGTTTGCCATTGCCGTGTTGTTTACAGCGATGTTCAATTTCACTCCATTCTTTGGAGATCTATCTGCCAAAAACTTCACTTTGTATATTGTTGCGTTTCTTGTTCTCGTTCCTTTACTAATGATGGTTGCGCGAAAATTAAAATCAACCGCAGAAAGTCGTGGGTGATGGGCCCTATCGGATTATGAATGTGGATCTAATGTGTAAATTTAAACCGGACGCTTAAATTTAACGACTTGAAATAATTAAACTTATAGTGAGGGTGTGACCATTGCGCCCCAACGTTCAATCAATATAATTATCACCTCAGGAACACATAATGAACGGTGAACTTATGAAAGTCTCTTTTTACCAAAAATCTCGATTTAATAGCGTTTCGGAAGCTGCCAGTGCTTCACAATTGAAAATAATTGAAGTTGATTGTGAAACAACTGCGAATGATATTTCTAACATCGCTGATGCTGTTGCCGGTTTGTATGGCGACGAAGAAGGCGTAGCATTCGATATTGAAAAATGATCCTACTTTTGGCCGGGGATGTCCCGGCCAATTATTTCAAGCTCTTACTCTCCTTCCTTTTCCTCTCTCTACTCAATCTACTATTCTCCTTTTTATAATGAAAATTGAACCCTGCGAATCCTGATGCAACTCATTATGGTTACCCATCAGGACTAACTTGTAGCTTTTATGCAACCGGAATAAAGCTTCTGTCGGATGCCATCCTAGGTTGGGAAATTTAGGGGGTACGCTGGATTTCCTGAAAGTTGCTTTCGTGCCTGAATCAGTGTCATCTTGCTTAAAAAAGTAACTTTGCCATTTTCCAGCTTTATCCGGAAAGGACTCAGCGCTACTTGCTTTATACTGGCCCTACGTTAAGAAATGGCATATATAGAAGACAGAAAAAAAGTAACTTTTTTTATGCTAATTGCAAAAAGAGGGGTTATGCGATTTTAGCAGAGACGTATTATGTCCCTGTAAACAACGAAAACCCATTTTCTTAAAGGATTACATGATGACTGCTCAAACCACCGGTACCCGCAACAAAGCTTCAGAGATCTTAAGCCTGCGCACGTATATCGAAAAAACAGGGAACGGCCGACGCTTAGGCAATGGTCTGGTTATCAATCCTGCTGTTGTTCAAGAAGAAGATGGGTTCAATACTCGTACAGCCGGAATGGGCGAGGCCTATTACAGCCTGCCAAAGGTACAGGCGCACATTGACCGCCTTGCACAAGCTTATCTGAATGACCCAATGAGTGTGCCCGCAATAGCTGTACAAATGGTGGGTGGGGAGCCTAAGTTACGTCAAGGTGCTTGCCGTAAGAGAGCCATTAAGAAAGCTGATGATGTTATAGCAGCACAGGGTAAAGAACCAATTGCTGAAATCAGAGTTGAAGAGTTCAAAGGTAGCAAGCTTGATGCAGAACTCTTTACCCTTCATGGTAACGATAACCTTCCACTGTCTCTCATTGCTGAAGCTGAGTCGCTCTATCGGATGACCACCGATGAAGAAGAGCGTAAGTCAGTTAAGGAAGTAGCTGCTTTACGAAACTATTCAGAGCAGCATGTACGCCAGCTGTTGCGTGCTCGTGAATTGCCCAACGCACTCAAAGAGATGATCATTGTAAACGAGCTATCCCTTTACGTAGCTCTGGACGAATATACAGCTTCTGGGCATGACGCTATCAACAATATCCAGATGGCCATCAACGTCTACGAAAAAGCCACGGCGAAAACATTAAAGCTGGTGAAGCTTGGGCAATCAAAGAACGTTCCTGAAGAATTGACTGAGCCTGCGGCTGGCGCTAACTCCTCTCAGCTGGTGGAAGAAGGGAAGGACCTCGAAACAGAAACTGTGTTGACTGGCGCTGAGACCTCCAATGAAAACTCTGGTACGCAGAACGCTGGTGTAGAAACGCTGACGGGTACCGAGAATGACGCTGTTCAAACAGCAACGGGTGGTGAAGAAAACCCAGCAGGGAAAGGGACCGAGGACAACGGTAAACGCAACAAACTTGCAGTTGCAAAACTGCTGCCGAAAAAGATTTCCAATATCGTTATCGATACTGCTCTGCCTATCATGCAGCGTATTGCTGAGAAGTCAGAAGAGAAGCTGGGAGCCACTCTTGACGATACGACCTATACCATGGTCCTGACGAATGATGAGATGCAGAAAATTCGTGAAATGTTCGATAAGTACGATGACTTCATCAAAGCAGAACAAGCCAAACAAAATGGCGCACTCAACAAAGAAAACCAAAAGTGAGCATCGCATGTCGGGGGCCGTTGACCCGACGTGAACCTCCCAGCGAACGAATAGGGCCTGATCATCATCGCGATGGCAGGCCTTTTTTATACCTCACAGCCCACGACCTTTCAGGTAAAAATTTCGTCTTTTAGACCCCGTTTTATGCCGCTATCCCCCTTATGCGAACAGCTGAATATTAGATAATACCTCCAGTTGATCCCTTCCCAATATCGGTGCCAGGATAAATCAGAGATCCGGGCCTGTTTGCAGGCTTCGGATAAATTCTGCCGGAGTCTGGTTATTTAACGAGGAATGTGGCCGGTACTGGTTATATTCCTGCCGCCAGTGCTCGATCTTCTCCTGAGCATCTTCCAGTGACAGGAACCAGTGCACGTTCAGACATTCATCACGCAGGCTGCCGTTAAATGACTCAACCAGGGCGTTATCTGTGGGCTTCCCGGGGCGTGAGAAGTCCATCGTTACACGATTTTCATACGCCCAGCGATCCAGCGCTTTCGAGATAAATTCGCTGCCGTTGTCCGTCTGTAGCCGCTGTGGTACACGCTGCTGTGTCTGCCTGATCCGTTCCATCACGGCGACCACATCGTCACCGCGAAGCCCCTGGCCTACCTCGATCGCCACGCATTCACGACTAAAATTATCGACTACAGTCAGGGCACGGATCCGGCGTCCGTTGAACAGATTATCAGCAACGAAATCCATGCTCCAGCACTGATCCACAGCGGTCACGGCCGGGCGGATACGCCTGTGCCTGGCCGTCACGTGCCGCCGCGGGCGTTTTGACCGCAGGTTCAGCCCTTCCAGACAGTAAATCCGATGGGTTTTCTTGTGGTTAACCAGCCAGCCCTCGCGCCGCAGCAGGATATGGATCCGCTGCACACCATAACGAATGCGGGTTTCTGCAATCTCCCGTATCCGCTGCGTGAGGGCCCGGTCATCGCGGCAGCTGCGGTAGTGGTAGACCGTTCGGCTCTGCATCATCAGCCGGCATCCCCTGCGAACCCCGATGCGGTACGCCGCCAGCAGGTATTCGACCGCCTCGCGTTTCTGCACCGGCCTCAGAACTTTTTTCGGATGACGTCCTGCAGCATTTCCTTGTCCAGACTGAGATCGGCGACCAGCCGTTTCAGGCGGTTATTCTCTTCCTCCAGCTGACGCAGCCGACGCAGTTCCGTGACGCCCATGCCGCCAAACTTCTTCTTCCAATTGTAAAAAGTAGCCTCAGAAATCCCCATCTTTCTGCACACTTCCTCCACCCGAGTGCCGGTTTCGGCCTGTTTAAGGGCAAAGGCTATCTGTTCTTCGGTATAACGGGTCTTTTTCATGGTTGATATGCCTCTCAGTGAGATGAAAGAAAGACCGGATACTTCAGTTTAGACTGGCACTGTTTTCAGGGAGGAGATCAATATCAAGACGGATGGCGACGCTTGCGATGGAATGGCCGCGATCAACAACCTGTTTGACCGCTTCAATTTTGAACTTATCGGGATAACGTTTAGATCTCATGTGCACCTCTATTTTAAGTCATCTTAAATGACTCTGAGGTGTCTGTTAAATCCGTGGAAATTCAAAGTATACTTACTATACAATTATGAGAATGGTTGGGTAGGGCATTGATATTATCGTCAAAATAAAAAAATCATAGACGTGGCTAATAGAAAAATCCTAATTATTTGTATACATGAAATAGCACCCGTAAGCTTCTCCGCTTTGTTTATCGTAAAGAAACAGTGTCTCCCCGACAACACCACTACATGTGCTATTCCCTATTTTGAATTTCACTGGGGCATAATTATCGGGATTATTTTTAAATATGATAATATCTTCATCGATCTCATATTCTCCGAATGTTGAAATTAACGGATTTGATTCCGTCGCTCTGAGCAATAGACCATCCTGTTGATAGGAATAAATAACCCAACCTTCATTTGGTTTGATTCTTTTCCAGGATCCGATGATTTTATTTTTTTCCAATTTACCATTACAACCAGAAAAAATAAAAGTAGAAGCAATAACAAAACTGCAAAGAAATCCTTTCAATTAAAACTCCTAAATATAAAGTCAAAACATTATCCAATACTATTGAAAGATGATTTAAAAATTGATGCCTATATTAAAGCCCAAGCTATAAAGGTCAGTTTGTCTCCTGAATGATTTGAGCGTCGAGCCTATAATTAATGTTTGAGTTTTTAACTCTATTAATATTTTTATATGTTTATTTTAAAAATATTTCACCTGATGATATCGATTTTACTAACCTGAAGGAAACGGCTTCAGGTTAGTAAATGCAACTAAGGAAATAATAATTTATTTATTTCTGTTACCACTATTAATTGCTCATTTGTATAGCACCGCGGTACCGTGCATTTGGTTATTGCCGCCCGCCTCTATAATTTTGTAAGATGAAGCGCCTGCTGCTGAGGCTTTCGCCGCTAATTGGGTCTCCAGATCATTAAGTGTAGTGCCTGTGGCAGTCACAGTACCCAGTTTTGCCCCAAAACTTGTGAAAGAAATGGAGACTAGGGTGATAGAAACAACTAAAATTTTGATTGATTTCATGATTGAGCTCCTTCGTGTTGATTTTATAAATCCATGTGTCTACGATAGAAGTTATTTTAATGATATATATCAGTGTTTAATAGCATATAAATTTGGATAAGATATTCAAATAAATTGAATGAATCTAGCTTACTAACTGAGGTCACCTATTCAGTCAGTGGGTCATCCAAGAGTTTACTAGCCTTAATAGGTTGATTGGGATTATTAAATTTTATGTGAAGTCAATATGCAGTCTCTTACTGCAATAAGTAACGCTGGCAGCCACATACATATGTCCACAACTAAAATGAGTTATCGCACATACTCGTGGTTCTCAAGGCAACAGATACTTTGGAAGTTGCCTAAACTGCTGTTGATGTTTAATGTTACGCTCTGATTGCTACAAGTCTACTTAACCAGTGCGAATATATTCTTTTTGAAATTACAAAAAAAACGGCATTATGGATGCCGGATGTGCGTTGAATGTCAGTATTAATTCCGTGGTATGCACTTAAAATACTATCACCGGAATGCGTAACCACAGTACACTGAAATAAAACCACCCGTGAGTTTGATGAAATTTTATATTAACAGTAAGTGGCGGCGCTGACTGTGGTATATGCGGGAATTGCGTCTTACTAGCATTATTCCCGATGCCTTTAGGTCCCCTAGTGTAAAGATCCTGCAAAAACTACTTGGATTACTATCAAGCTTCCGCACTGCGCTCTGCTGTACAGATAACTTTGGGGCCTACGACGTGTGTGATAGGGATAACACCAGTTGAAAGCTTCAAACACAACGTATTTAACGTTGAAAACTGAACTTTCGTAACGGGATAAATCACAAAACTCACGGTTACATAAAATAAAGGAAACGCGTAGTAATTTTATCTGCATATTCATCGAGTTTGAATATTTTCTGCGGTAACCTGACCTGCACATTGAGTGAATGATCATTTATTAGATGTTATCAACCCACTTGATGAAATTTGCTTCAAAAATATCATTGGTTTCACTTTTAAATGAGATTTCTCCACTAAGATATTTATAGGAGTCTATGGTGCCGTAGAGATTTGCATCAAATAAATGAACCTCATGTTGATTGCCGACATCATCGAACAGTATGTAATCACCATTTTCTAAAACAAGACTATTATCACTCTTGTTAAGTACTCCAATATCAAAGGTATTTACAAAGTAGCATCTATCCATATCAACCACTGTACCTCTTTTTTTGTGATAGGCTGAAATCATTAGGTTTCTTGATTTTTTCATTTTCAAACTCTTTTTAATTAAATTTAAATGATAAAAAGATAAAACCATATATCAATTTTTATTTCAATATATAATTCTTTGCGCTTCCGGGAGTGGTACGATGAACCTGAAACGTCTTCACGTTGTCGTCCGCAATGTTATTCTGAGCTGGCTACTTCCACCGTTCTGATGCTCAAACGCGTCTTTCGCCTCCCGCTCCGCGCTGTGCAGGGATTCATCGATTCCATTTTTACCTTAATGAAGTTACCGCTCCGTTGCCCGGATTATTCCTGTGTCAGCAGACGGGCAAAGACCGTCAGCATCCCTCTCAAAAACCCCACGCGCGGCTAGATTACGCATCTCGTTATCGATTCCACCGGCTTAAAAGTCTTCGGTGAAGGCGAATGGAAGGTGAAAAAAGACGGTCAGGAAAAAGTAGCGTCTGGAGGAAACTTCACCTTGCTGTGGTTACCCACGAGGTTATCTGCACTGATTTATCCTTGAACAACGTGACTGATTCGGAGGCAATCCCAGGACTTATCCGTCAGACCTATCGGAAAGTTAATGTGGCTTACGCCGATGGTGCTTATGACACAAAGCGGTGTCATGACGAGCTAAGACGTAAGAAAATCAAGGCGCTTATCCCGCCGCGAACCCAGGCGGGTTACTGGCCAGTGGAGTATGCGGACAGAAATCAGGCGGTGGCCAGGCAGAGGCTTACCGGGAGCAATGCTTACTGGAAATGGAACACGTCTTATAACCTGCGGTCGGTGGCGGAAACGGCGATGCCGCGGGCTGAGATCTATATCGCCTCTTTGTTAAAATCCTTGAAAAACGATAAACGCTTTATTTTTAAAGCGGCCCACGCCGCATCTAAAGCACACCATTGTTTGATGGGTTTTTGAGGGGGAAGAAGGAGAAAACATTGTCCACATATCCACATGAGAGCAGCCGGTAGGGGGGCGATTTTGGGCATGTGGACAATGCGGAGGGTAGGGGGTAAAGCCAGCAAAATGTTCCTTGTTTCAGCTCGATTCCTGCCGAAATTCCAGCAATAAATGCTGGCCGCCGCGCAATCGGTGAAAATTTTGCCTGCAAAAGAAGGGAGATTCTTTAATCGCAGGTGAAGAGTAAGTAGTCATTCCCCACGCCTCACCTTGATATGATGTTCAGTTATTTATTGAACATATTTTTCGCATCATTTAGCTCGTCTAGAGCCTCTTCCAGTTTCCGCTGTTTTTTAGTGATTTTATCTGTACGTCTGTCAGCCTGAGCTTCAGCCAGCTCTTCACGGCGTTCCTCTACTTTACGTTCTTTTTTACGTACATCGGATTCACGCTCAGCGCGCAACCCTTCGTCAGTGCAGTGAGCGTTAACTTCAGAGAGAGCTTTTTCAAGACCGGTAACGCGATAGCTGTCGCCGTTTGTGCGTGCATAATCGATTTGCTGCGCAATGTTCTGACGTTTGGCTTCGCAGCCTGTTGCTGCCTGGGAAGAAGCAAGTGCTGAAAATGCAGGGGTAAGTACCAGCAGACCGGCCAGCAGTGTGTGAGTGCGTTTCATAATATTCTCCTGATTAACTTTCTTTCCATGAAAAAAACGTACCAAATATTACAAGAATGTTCTTTAGGAGTCCTTAAGCATTACAATATATAGGGATATTCCTATTTTGTTGGTTCTTTCAGGGGAAGCGCTCTTTATGGTTCTGTCGCATTAAGGTTACGGAAGGTAATGTGCTGTTTTTTAGAATGTTGTCTATTAATGTCTTTGATCCAAAATGCTTTTAAACGCCTGCACTATCCCATCGATGTTATTGCCAATGCGTACGCTGGTATTTCACTTAAGCCCTCAGCCTGCGCAATTTGGTAGAGATGATGGCAGAGCGCGGCATTATCGTTGACCATTCCACGCTTCACCGCTGGGTTATACGCCTGGTGCCTTTGCTTGATAAGGCGTTTCGCCGGCATAAGCGCATTGTGGGTCCGCGGTGGCGAATGGACGAAACCTACTTCAAAAGCACAGGCCAGTGGAAATATCTGTACCGGGCAGTCGATACTGCAGGCCAGACCATCGACTTCAGGCAGAGTGCCAAACGAGATGCTGCCGCGGCGTTGCGCTTATTTCGCAAGGCCATTCGTTATCACGGTGAAACTTAGGCGGTCACTGTCGATAAAAGTGGCGCCAACAAGGCCGCCCTAACCACGCTCAATGCCAGCAAAGCGGAAGAAGAAAGGATGACCATCAGACAGAGCAAGTACTGGAACAACCTTGTGGAGCAACATCACCGAAATTTCAAACGGCTAACAAGGCCGATGCTGGGGTTCAAATCGTTTCTACGGGCACAGTCGATCCTGGCCGGCATCGAACTGCTCAACATGATACGAAAGGGCAATATGAACACCCGCAAAGTGATGGATTGTCACCCGCGGAACAATTCTATCTACTAGCTGCCTCATTAACCGACAACGCAACTTTTGCCAACTTCATGTCACAAATGCGATAGAACCCTTCATTTATACATTCACCTTGGGTGTCACTGTACGGTATTTTGTAAATTGCACTTCCTCATCTGTCAAAGTACAACAAGGTAGTAAAAACAGATAAATCAACTGATTATGCAAGTGTAGGTTAAAGCGTAGGTTTTATTTAATTTATCTAAATAATCTTTATTTATCAGTAATAACACCCTAATGCATCATGGGCGTGTGGGCTTCCAGTCCGCTCATATTGTTTTTCTTTTGATTGATTTCATTCAATTTTATTCATCCTGTTGGCTCATAGCGCCTGATGCAACGACTTTACAACGGATCCTAACGTGAGTAGAGGTAAAAAACCACGTTGCTTGCAGAAGATGCGTAACGTCACACAAATGGCTGTAAACCTGCATCGTCAGCCTCCTTGTAAAGACGACGATTTTCAGTTTTTTCGGCTCTGATAATGCACTAACATACCCTCACCTCTTTTATTGCATGGTTACGGATATCCGATGCGCCTCCTGGCTGTCATTCTTCCCCTGGTTTTAACACTTTCTGCTTGTAGCAGTAATAAGCCTCCGGCTCAGCCTGATGGCCCGCGCAACCCTTTCTCTGATGGAAGAAATGCCAGCACTAATGCGGCACCCAGCGGCGGTTTTTTGTTGCAGGCCGAACATACCGGTGCAGTGCAGAACGGTGACTTTGCCTATGACCCGGCGATGAATCAGTTTGTCGATAAAATGGTTCGCGAACATGGATTCGACCGCCAGCAATTGCACGATGTGCTGGCGCAGACAAAACGTTTAGGTTTTGTGCTCAGATTGATGGATCAACAGGCGCCGTCAGGGGGCCCGTCGACTGTGCCGAACGGCGCATGGAACCGTTATCGCAGTAAATTCATTACGCCGGACAACGTGCAGAATGGCGTGGTGTTCTGGAACCAGTATCAGGATGCGTTGCAACGCGCCGAGCAGGTTTACGGTGTGCCGCCAGAAATCATTGTCGGCATTATCGGCGTGGAAACCCGCTGGGGGCGCGTGATGGGTAAAACTCGCATTATTGATGCGCTGGCGACCCTATCCTTTGCGTATCCGCGTCGGGCGGAATATTTTTCCGGCGAGCTGGAAACCTTCCTGCTGATGTCGCGTCGTGAAGGTGACGATCCGCTAAGTCTGCGCGGTTCTTTTGCTGGTGCGATGGGGTATGGCCAGTTCATGCCGTCGTCTTATCGTGATTATGCGGTGGACTTTAACGGCGACGGACACGCCAACCTGTGGGATCCGATTGATGCTATCGGCAGCGTGGCCAATTATTTCAAAGCACATGGCTGGACTAAAGGTGCTCCGATCGCAGTACCGGCAGCCGGTCAGGCGCCGTTGCTTGAGAATGGCTTCAAAACCAAGTATCCGCTCTTTACGCTGAAAGCTGCAGGGCTTAGTCCGCTGGGTTCACTGGGAAATTATCAGGAAGCCAGCCTGCTGCGCCTTGATATGGGCACGAATTACCAGTACTGGTATGGACTGCCGAACTTCTACACCATCACTCGTTACAACCATAGCGTGCATTATGCAATGGCGGTATGGCAACTGGGGCAGGCAGTGAAAGCTGCACGATGAACCGGTCGTGATTTCTTCTGAGGGTCGCCTGGTGCGGCCCTTATTTTTGCTTTTTATCCTAATTCTGAAGGCATCGCGCAAATAACTGCGTTGGGACTCACAGATTGAAAGAGAAATGCTAACATCGGCAGAGTTTCAGCTGAACCGTCAGGAGGGAAGATGACCGAACAACGTTTACATGAACTGAGTGTGGAAATCGGTTCAGAGCTAAAAGCACAAGGGCTGTGGATCACCTGTGCGGAATCCTGTACCGGGGGGTTAATTGCCAAAGCCATCACCGATATTGCCGGTAGCTCAGCGTGGTTTGACTGCGGATTTGTGACGTACAGTAATGCCGCCAAGCATGAGCTGCTCGGGGTTTCCGAGGCAACACTTGAGCAGTATGGCGCGGTGAGCGAACAGGCTGTTCGCGAAATGGCGCAGGGCGTTCTGCACGCTGCCGGAGCGGACATCGGCTTGTCGGTCAGCGGCATTGCCGGACCTGACGGCGGTTCGACAGAAAAACCGGTCGGCACCGTATGGTTTGGTTTCGCCGGAAGAGACGGGCGGATCGTGACCGCGAAACAACAGTTTTCCGGCGATCGCGAAGCGGTGCGTT
>Ga0302173_10000010_pt1 | contig 97093 bp, 89 predicted proteins | sample I_Fen_N3_1_FD_198785 | JGI IMG/M metagenome (GOLD analysis project Ga0302173, IMG submission 198785) | Peat permafrost microbial communities from Stordalen Mire near Abisko, Sweden - I_Fen_N3_1 | ecosystem: Environmental > Terrestrial > Soil > Wetlands > Permafrost | place: Sweden: Abisko... | reverse complement strand
TGTCTTAGTTCAAGGAAAGACAATTTCTCTAGCAGAAATGTTCATTCAAAATAATAAATGGAGAGAAAGTTGGAATAAAAAACCAAAATTTTCAAGTTTAGAATTTTTACCAAACTCTGATCGCAAATTATTTACAAGAGTTGAGGATAGTATCATGGGTGAGCTTTATGAAAATATATCTAAAGAAAACTTATCAGTTGCTCAAAAAGATAAAAAAATATCTATTATAACCATTGATGTTATGTCAAGAAATGAACTTTTCGCTAAATACTTTTGTGAAGCTTTAGCAAAACAAGTTTCTGATTTTTATGTTGATACCAAAAGTAAAAAGGCAAGAATGAATATGTCTATTTTAGAGCGTCAGACAGATTCCATACGTGGAGAATTGAATGGTGCTATTACTGGGGTTGCAGTAGCCAATGATAATACATTTAATTTAAATCCTGCTCTAAATGTTCGTCGTGCCCCTTCTGCTAGAAGACAAGTTGATGTTCAGGCTAATACGGCAATACTAACGGAATTGGTTAAACAATCGGAGCTAGCTAAAGTTACTTTGCGCAAAGAAACACCATTAATTCAAGTGATTGACAGACCTATTCTGCCTTTACATAAAGAGCAGTTAGGGAAGATAAAAAGTTTAATTATTGGCGGGATTTTAGGTGTTTTTTGTATTGTTTTCGTCTTAGTATTAAGACGATTGTTTAAAAAAGTAGATTTTTAAGAAACTAATAAAGAAAAAAGATAATATGTTTAAAGATAAAATTTTATTAATAACAGGTGGCACAGGTTCTTTTGGAAATGCCATGTTGAAAGGATTTTTAAATTCAGATCTGAAAGAAATTAGAATTTTTTCGCGTGACGAAAAAAAGCAAGAAGATATGCGAATTCATTACAAAAATGATAAATTAAATTTCGTTATTGGTGATATCAGAGACTTTAACTCTATCAATGCAGCAATGAATGGAATAAATTTTGTTTTTCATGCAGCAGCTTTGAAACAAGTACCTTCTTGTGAGTTTTATCCAATGCAGGCAGTTCAGACTAATATAATTGGAGCTGAAAATGTGTTAGAAGCGGCTGCTCGAAATAATGTTGAAAGAGTAGTAGTACTTAGTACAGATAAAGCAGTGTATCCTATTAATGCTATGGGGATTTCTAAAGCTTTTATGGAAAAATTAGCAGTTTCTAAAGCAAGAGATTCAAGAGTTAAAAATGTTAATGCTATATATACTGCAACTCGTTACGGTAATGTAATGTGTTCTCGTGGTTCAATAATACCTTTGTTTGTAAAGCAGATAAAAGAAGGCAAGCCGTTAACTATTACGAATCCTAAAATGACGAGATTTATGATGTCGTTAAATGATTCTGTAGATTTAGTAATGTTTGCTTTTTTACAGGGAAATCCTGGAGATATTTTTGTACAAAAATCACCAGCGTCAACTATTGAAGATTTAGCGCAGGCTTTGAAAGAATTATTTGACGCGAATAATGAAATTAAAATTATAGGAGAACGTCATTCAGAAAAAATGTACGAGACTTTATGTGCCAAAGAAGAAATGGCAAAAGCTGATGATTTAGGAGATTTTTATAGAATTCCTGCAGATTTTAGAGATTTGAATTACACAAAGTATGTTCAAGAAGATGGGCCAAAATTAGTAAGCACAGAATATAATTCAGATAATACAACAAGATTAAGTGTAGAAGAACTGAAAAAATTACTTCTTACATTGGATTATGTCCAAGATGAATTAGCTTCTCATAATCAATAATTTTATATTTATGATGCCATTAGTAAAAACTAGTATACCAGTTCGTGAAATTTTAATGCCAAGACTTGAAGAGGTTTTGTATAGTGGTTATGTAGCCCAAGGAGATGTAGTCGAAGAATTTGAAAGAAAATTTGAAGAATATATTGGAGGAGGTAATACTCTTTCTTTAAATTCTGGAACGGCAGCTTTGCATATAGCTTTGATTTTAGCGGGTGTAAAAGAGGGAGATGAAGTAATAAGTACCGCTTTAACTGCTGAGCCAACAAATGTGGCAATAAAAATGGTAGGCGCCAAAGTAAGATGGGCAGACATAGATTATAGTACAGGTAATATTTCTGCAGATTCAATTGAAAAAGCAATTAATCAAAAAACAAAAGCTATTATTGTGGTTGATTATGCTGGAATTCCGGTTGATGTAGAACGAATTCAAGAATTGTCTATAAAATATAGTATTCCTGTAATAGAGGATGCAGCTCATGCTCTTGGGGCAAAATACAAAGGTAAAAAAACAGGAAATCATTTTCCGTTCACAGTGTATTCGTTTCAAGCAATTAAGCATTTGACAACTATCGACGGTGGGGCACTTCAAATATTAGATAGTGATTTGTATGAGAAAGGAAAGATAATAAGATGGTTTGGGCTTAATAAAAAGCAGACCCGTATGGATAATAATATTACTTTTCAGGGATATAAATACCACATGAATAATGTAAATGCTACTATCGGAATCATTCAATTGAATAATATAGGAGAATTAGTTCAAAAATACATTGATAATGGAAAATTTTTTGATGAACATTTAAAAGATGTAAAGGGAGTTGAGTTAGTTGAATATTATCCAAATTCTGAACCTTCGTATTGGTTATATACTATGAAAGTTGAAGATCGAAATGGATTTATAAAAATGATGGCAGAAAATGGTATAATGGCATCTGAACTTCATAAACGAAATGACTTGCATTCTTATTTAAATGATTACCCAACCGAATTACCAAATCTAGATTTGTTCTACAGTAAAATGGTACACATTCCTTGTGGATGGTGGGTTACAGAAGAAGATAGAGAAAAAATAGTTAAATTGATAAAGGGTGGATGGTAAGTGAAAGATTCGAAATTTTGAGATTCAATTGGTAGTGTATGATTTTTTGTCTTAGTAGTTTTTTTATTCAATGCCGGAAAGTTTTGGGTTTTGAATTAGGTTGAAATGGAGTTATTGTTTTCTTTATTATAAATGGGGGTTGTGACTGCTAATCTTTTAATTAATTCAAAGAATAGTAAGGCATATCTTGTTTTTATAATTAGAAAAGTCTTAAGAAGTTTCTTGATATGTATTATTAGTATTTTATTGTTTTAGATATTCAATGCCTAGGAAGCTAAGATGGTTTTCATATTATTGTCAAAATATATTTGTCAGTTTGCATATTTACCGTTTTGATTTTTGATCTTTATTACTTATCGGTGATCATCAGCGATTGGGGAATAATTCTATTTAATTTGGACTTTGTTAATCTTTTATTTTTCCAAATGAATATTTTTTTAGTATTATTTGTATATAATGATATTTATAGTTTTTTTAGAACAACAAGTATTTTTTTGTCTAAAAACATCTTTTTTTTAAAATAATATTGTCATTTTAATTTGATTTTCGGTTACCTTGATAATTATTATATTATTAAAACTATCTTTAAAATACAGTAAAGTATTGTTAATGGGGGTCTTATCTTTCGGTGGGGTTCATTTTTATTTATATATTATTCGTTTGCTTAAAAGGGTTTGGAAAATTGGCTTCATTTTTTTGATAAAAGTTTTTTAGGTATTTAAATTCTTTATCTTACGGCTTATATCTTGTATCTTTTTTGAGGCTAATTAGTATTGTACTAAACAAGTTGTTTAATATTTTTATAATAACAAGTTTCTTAGGATTATTGTTAATCTAGAATTTTGTTTTTTAATTATCTTAGAAGTTATTTTATTAATTTAAAACATAAATTCAATTATTTAAATGATTCCGATTTATAAACCTTACATGGCTGAGAATATTACAGCAGAAATAAATGAAATACTTTATTCTGGACAATTAGGTTATGGAAAATATGGAAGAATTTTTGAAAATAAATTGCGAAATTTTATAGGCTGCGATTATATTCTTTCAGTAAGTTCTTATAACATTGCAATGTTAATTGTCCTATCTACTTTAGGGTTAAAAGAAAATGATGAGGTAATAGCGAGTCCGGTAAGCTGTTTAGCATCCAATCAGCCTTTTGCTGTTAAAGGTCTAAAAGTTATATGGGCAGACGTAAATCCTGAAACGGGTAGTTTAAGTCCTGAAGATGTAAGATCGAAAATATCTAAAAAAACAAAAGCTATTTTTCATAATCATTTTTGTGGTTATTTGGGTGATATAGATGCAATTAATTCAATCGGTAAAGAGTTTAATATACCTGTAATTGATGATGGTATTGAAGCTTTTGCTTCTCAATACAAAGGCAATAGATTAGGAAATGTAGGCACAGATGCTACTGTCTTTTCTTTTCAAACTGTCAGATTACCTAACACAATAGATGGAGGTGCAATCGTTTTTAAAGACAAGGAACTTTATGAGAAAGCTTTGTTGATCAGAGATTACGGTATTGACAGGGGAAAATTTAGGACAGCTGATGGAGAAATAAATCCAGAGTGTGATATTGAATTAGAAGGATATTCCGGTTTAATGAGTGAATTGAATTCTTACATTGGTTCAAGGCAGATGGATGATATTGAAAATTTATTGACTTTGCAAAAAAGTAACGCTGCGATTTGGGATAAAAAGATAGATGATATTAAGACAGTTAATTCATTGAATTTGACGGCAGATTCTCTACCCAATTATTGGGTTTATGGTATTTTGTGTAAAAACAAACATGAAGCAATTCAAAATTTTAAAAAAAATGGTTTTTATGCGACAGGAGTTCATATCAATAATAATCTTTATTCTGTTTTTCAAAATAAAGATTCTTTAAAAGGAGTAAATCAATTTATGGATCATTTTGTTGCAATTCCGAGCGGTTGGTGGTTAAATAATAATGATATATGAAATTCAATTTTTGTACACAATCCCAATTATCTGAACAAAATTTAAAAAAAATTATCAATTTAAAAAGAATACATTGGGCTTATGCTGAAGAAGAGCATCGAAAATGGATTGATAACAACATTAACCAGGAAGATGTTCATGTTTTGATGTTTCAAAATGAAATTCTTGTTGGTTATTTAAATTTAATTCGAACAGAAGTGATTTTGAATAATGAAATACATTTTTTTTTGGGAATTGGTAATGTCTGTTCTGCAGAAAAAGGTTTTGGTTATGGTAAAGAATTATTAATAGGGATGCAAAAGTATTTGGTTCAAAATAATTTTAAGGGAATTTTATTTTGTAAAGATAAGTTAGTAGATTTTTACAGTAAATTCGAATGGAAACTAATTCCTAAAGATAAAATTCTTTCTGAAAATTTAAAGAATGTGAATGTGATGTTTTTTAACGTTGATTACTATGTTGAATCTATTGATTACAGAGGAAGAAATTTTTAAATTTTATCAAAATTAGCAAGTAATTCTTAAGACCTTAAATTTGATCTAATCAATTAAAAGAGCTTTAAGATTATATTACTGTTACAATGTTAGCTTTAAAAATATATTTTGGTTTAAATATTTATGAGTTTTATAAATCAGTTTTTTTAAATTTAATAGCCTATTTTTTTGATTTATAAAAGATATAATTTTTAACGAAATCAAGAAGAGTTTTTTAATATGAGTACAGTTAATAAAAACATAGCAGCCAATTACATAGGGAAATTATGGAGCTTTGCCTCCATTTTTATTTTTATTAGGTTTTATATTGAAATCCTTGGGATTCAGTCGTATGCTATTATAAATTTTTATGCAGTTATTTTAGGCCTTTTAGCTTTTGCTGATTCTGGATTAACGGTAACACTTAATCGAGAATTAGCTAAGGAAAATACTTTAGAGAATAAGGCCAATTTGCTATTTACCTTCCAGAGAATATATTTAGGAATTTGTATATCTGTAATGCTATTGGTTTTTATTTTTTCAGATTATATTGGTCATAATTTTTTAAAATCTAAGCTTTATACACCTCTTGAAGTTTCTAATTTGGTTAAGTTAATTGGGTTAGGAATTGGATTACAGTTGTTCTCGACTCTATATGAAGGAGGTTTAATGGGTTTGCAAAAACAAGTTTTAGTAAACAAGATAAATATAATTTGGAGTCTTTTCAGATCTGGAATTGTAATCTTTCCACTATTGTTACTTCCTTCTTTAAAAGTTTATTTTATATGGCAAATCGTTTGTAATTTAGTTTTGCTAATTGTTTTTAAAGTGAATCTCTGGAATGAATTGAAAACAGACTCTAAAATTGTTTTCTCAAAAGAGTTACTTAATACTATATGGAAATTTGCATTAGGAATGATGGGAATTGCTTTTATATCGGCGATTAACATTCAAATTGATAAATTGGTAACTAGTAAAATTTTAAATTTAAAATCTTTTGGTTATTATTCTTTAGCGGCTACTATATCGCAAATACCATTATTGATTGCAACTCCTATTATTGTAGCAATATTTCCTGTCTTTTCTAAACTTGTATCTACAAACAATATTAGAGAAAAAATAATTTATTTTCATAAGTTTGCCTTTGTAATAACTATGATTTCTGCTCCAATTGTAGCTTGTGTTTTTTTGTATTCTATTCCATTAGTTACTTTATGGACTGGAGATTCCGTAATTGCAAATGCAGTTAATACTACGGTTAAAGTTTTGGTTATAGGAGGTTTTTTTTTATGTCTGCAACTAATTCCTTATTATATATCATTAGCGAATGGACATACTAGAACAAATATCATGCTTGGTTTTTTTGGATTGTTTGTTATTATTCCTTTAATAATTTTTAGTGTAGATAAATATGGAATGGTTGGAGCGAGTTTTCCTTGGATCATAGTTAACTTCATTTCTTTAGGGATTATGAGTACTGTAATAATTCAAAAATTTTTACCTAATCAATTTTCAAAATGGTTATTTCATGATGTGTTTATTCCGACTACTATTACAATATTTACAGTTACTATTGTTTATTTTTTAACTCATAGTTTGGTTGGTAAATATTGGTTCGTTTTGGACATGTTTTTAATAGTAAGCATATCCTTTTGTTTAAATATATTAATATATAATAAAATGAACCAAAAAGACAAATTAATAAATTTTAGTTCCCAAATCATTAAATAATGGCAAACCCATACCCAGCTTTATTATCTATTGTAATAGCTACAAAAAATAGAGAGTTTTATTGTATAGAAACAATCAAATCAATTTTGTCTTTTAAATCTGATTTGATTCAAATTGCTATATCTGATAATAGTGATACTAACCAAATACAACTTTTTGTAGATTCTATAAATAATAAAAACATAGTATATCGTTATAATAATTCAGCAATAAGTTCCATTGACAACTTTAATTATGCTATGGATTTAGCTACTAGTGAATATGTCATTCTTATAGGTGATGATGATTCAGTACATCCAAAAATTATAGAATTAGTTCAATGGGCAAAAGAAAACGATATTGAATCTTTTTGCAGTAAAGATACATTTACCTTTTTATGGCCTGGAGCAGATCCCGACTTCCCAGGGGGCTTACTTAAAATTCCTAAGATTAAAAAATCTTATCATTTAGTTGATCCCAAAAAAGAATTGATTAAACTTTTAAAAAATGGTTTAGTTAATTATTTTTTTTATAAAGTGCCTAAATCATACCACGGTATTGTAAAAAAAAGTGCTATGGATGAGATTAAGAGGTTAACGGGTAATTATTACGGTGCCTTAAGCCCAGATATATTTTCTGTAGTCAGTTTATCATTAATTGTTAAAAACCATTGCGTCTTAAACTATCCAATTACCATCGCAGGGGTTTGTCCAGCAAGTACGACTTCTGCTCAAATTGTTGGTAATCATTGTGGTTCATTGGATGAAATGCCACATCTTAAAAATAGAAAAGATAGCTACATATGGGATAGTCTAGTTCCAAAGATTTATAGTGTTTCTACAACATGGGGTGACAGTGGATTACATGCTTTGACTTCAAATAAAAGGGATGATTTGAAAAAATATTTTAATTTTTATCCACTTATTGCTCAGACAATTATGATGAATAGAAATTATATTTTTAAATTTTCAATTAATAAGACTGAAGAATTTAGAATTGAAAGAAAAGTTAATTTTTTCGTGTTTTGGATTTTAGTAATGTATTATTCCTTTTTATTGATTTTTGAAAAATTAGTAAAAACTCTAAAAAGTAAATTTAAAAAAGAAAACACCCAATATGATAATATAAATGGATTTGAAGCTGTTTTTGAAAAGATTGATTTATTGTCTTTTTATAATAATAAATAAGTTCTTTTAATGCAAATTACGTTTGATATGATCTCATCATAAGATTAAACAAATAATATAATTTTTTTGTAGTGCTTTTAAGCTGGATATTTATTGAATTAGAAAAATCCTTGAAAAAAATAAACTATAATTCTAAACTTATATAAAGTATAAGTTCTAATTAAGGAATGTAAATTAAGTTGTTTTTTGTGAGAAATTACGATAAAAAATTCTTTGCAGTTGTTTTATAAAAAAAGTTTAGTTTAAATAACTAAATTAATTTAATTCAGTTTATAAACAAATTGGTGTTTGATAGAACTGAATTCTATTAGTAAAAGCCAAATAAATTAATTATGCACAATAAATGATTTTTAAACTTTGTTTTAATACTGAATTTATTAACTGTATCTTCTTTAAAACACCAACATTTAAATATGATTCCAAACGAACTATATACACCTATTTATTATTCTGTATTATTAATATTCTCACTTTTATTTACTTTACCATTGTTGGAAGTAGTTAATTTTAATAATTATCCTAAAATTATTGGAAAATATGGTGTTGTCGTATTTTTAATAATAACTATTTTGTTTATTGGATTGAGAGATCCTTATGATCAAGAGATATATTTTGGAGATACTATAAGATATACTGAGTATTATAATGATTTTACTTTTCTTGATCAATTCAAAGATGTGGGTTATTATTATTATATGCTTTTGTGTAACGAAATTATGGGTTTGAACATTGTTCAGTTTTATATCATGACTGCTTTTTTATATGTTTTTTTACAATATTTAGCGGCTAGAAATATTTTAGAGGGTAATGTTTTTTTTCAGTTTATTGTTTTAATAACTAGTATGTCATTTTGGAATTATGGCGTAAATGGAATCAGGACAGGTCTCGCAAGTTCTTTTTTTGTATATGCATTTACAGCAAAAAATAAGTTTTTAAAATTTCTTTTTTTTGCTTTAAGTATAATAATGCACAAATCTTTTTTACTGCCATTAATGGCTTTTTTTATAGCTTATTTATTTGGGAACGTAAAGATTTATATAAAATGGTGGATAGCTTGCGTTTTTATATCATTGATTATGGGACAAAGGATACTAGACTTTATAAATTCAAATTTATCTTTTATGTCGAGTGATAATTCTGATGATAGAATTTCTCAATACATGTCTGAAACAAGTAATGATGGTGGAGTTTTTAGAATTGACTTTATAATTTATAGTGCTATTCCTATAATACTAGGTTATTATTATATTTTTAAAAAACAATTTAATAGTAAATTTTATGAGATTTTATTTAAAACTTATTTAATTACCAATAGTATTTGGGTGCTGTTAATTTATGCTAATTTCACGAATAGATTTGCATATTTATCTTGGATACTTATGCCTTTTTTGTTAGTATATCCCGTCATTAAAGATAGTAATTTAATTAAAAAACAAAATGTATATGTATTTTTTTTAATCTTTTTTCATTTGTTATTTACAATTTTAATGTTCATTAAAACCTTCTATTTATAATGTTAATAACTGTCTTTACTCCAACTTATAATAGATCTAATTTGCTTCCAGATCTATACCGAAGCCTATTGACACAAACTTCTAAAAATTTTGAATGGTTGATAGTTGATGACGGTTCAACAGATGACACCGCTCTAATAGTTGAAAATTTTATTAAAGAAAAGATTCTAAAAATAAATTATATAAAAGTAAATAATGGAGGAAAGCATAGGGCAATTAATATTGCAGCTGATAACTCTCTGGGGGAATATGTTTTTATTGTAGATAGCGATGATATTTTAGTGTCTAATGCAATTGAAATTGGGGAGACATATTTGAGTACAATTGATTCTCAATTGGCAGGTGTAGTTTTTAGATTGAAATATAAAGATGGTAGTTTAGTTGGTGAAAAATTACCATTTGAAGAAAAAGTTACTTCTTATTTTAATATTAGATATGATTTGGGATATAATGTAGATTTTAAAGAATTCACAAGAACTGAAATTTTACGCAATTATAAGTATCCTGATTATGAAAATGAAAATTTTTGTTCGGAAGCTTTAGTTTGGAATAGAATATCAGAAGATTATAATTTTTTATTTATTGATAAAGCAATATATATATGTGAATATTTACAAGAGGGTTTGTCTGCTAATATAATTTTAAATAGACGTAATAGTAGTACTTATGCAATGGATATATATGCTGATTTATATAATAATAATAAAGTGCCTTTGAAAACGAAATTAAAAGCTATAATTAATTTTTGGAGATTTGGATGGTACAATAAAAAAAGCTTCAAAAGTAAATGGAAACTTTTGAAATATGATATTTTACCATTACTAATTTACCCATTGGGTTGTTTGATGATTTTAAAGGATGAATTAGAAATGAAAAAATAATATAATGAAAGTTACCATTTTGTTTTTAGGGAAAATAGGTGCAGGACCTAGATATGCGCTTGAAATGGCCAAAGCTTTAAGTGAAAAACCAAATATTGAATTGCAAATTATATTGTCGAGTCTCATAGATAATTATGATGATTGGTCTAAATTTGAAAAAAAGGCAAATGTTAAAATTGAGTATTTTAATACGTACAAAAATAAAATTGAATTTTTATTTACATTTTTAAATTTATTTAAGTCGAATAAAATTGCGAATTCTATAAAAAGATTTAATCCGGCAGTTCTCTATATTCCCATGATTAGTCTTTTAAATCCAGGTATATTGTTTTTTTTAAAAAACATCACAATTTATTATACTTTGCACGATCCTATTGAGCATTTTGGTGAAGCTAATTTTTTTGTTGAACTAGTAAGGAAGTTTGAAATTAAAAAAGCGAAGAAGATAATATTATTAAATGTTTTTTTTAAAAAATATGTTTGTAATTATTACAACAAACAAGAGAGTGATATCGTTTATATTCCACATGCTGCTTTTTTTTCAAATGAAGAAGTTACTTTGAATGATGGATTCTTAGATAAAATTCTGTTTGTTGGTAGAATTGAAGAGTATAAAGGAATTGGTCTTCTTTTAGAAGCATTTTCGAATGCGCTCAAATCCCATCATAATTTAAGGCTTACTATTGCTGGCAGAGGAGATTTGAGTCCTTATTTAACTAAAATTTCTAAATTATCACATAATATTGAAATTATTAATAGATGGTTGAAGGATGAGGAAATTGAAGAATTGATAAAAAATCATGATTTTGTACTATTACCGTATATTGATGCGAGTCAATCTGGCGTTGTGCCAGTAGTATTTGCAAATAAAAGAACTGTTGTAGCTACCAATAAAGGGGCATTAGCAGAGCAAATTCCGAAAGGACTTGGGTTTGTTGTAGATTCTAATTATTTAGAGATTTCAAATAAAATTTGTGAAATTTATGATAATGGTTATTCTAAGTTAGCTTTTATGAATGAACAAGCTTACAAATATGCTATTGAAAATTTGACTTGGGAATCATCAGCTGAAATATTGATTAATCATTTTAATAATGAACATTACAAATAATGGATAAAATTCTTATTGTTATAACAGATTACGGTAGCTTCAATAACTTCCTTGCAGAAATTGCTGTTCATTTAAGTTTAGATAATGAAGTTCATGTTGTTTGCTCACCTTCGAATGTGATCAATATTGTAGATAAATTTGATTATAAGAAATATAATTTAACTTTTCACTTTATTGACATTCCTAGATCTACTTCAATCGTAAAAGTATTAAAGGCCGGATTTAAAATTAATAAGTTAATCAAAGAAAATAAAATTAATTTAGTCTACGCACATTTTACTACTGGAATTTTTCCAGTAATATTATTTAAAAATAAAGGAATAGAGTACTGGGGAACTTTTCATGGGTTAGGGATGAATGCAAGTTCAGGATTAAGAAAAGTTATGTTTACTATTGTTGAAATGTTTTGTTTCGCAAGGCTTGATAAGATATTTCTTATAAATAAAAAAGATTTTAGCTTAGTATCTAATATTTTTAAGAATAAAACTCATAAATATCAATCATGTGGCGTGGGATGTGATATTGAAAAATTCGATAGTAATAACTTCCAATTAATTGATAAAAAAAATATATTACAAGAATTAAATATAGAAAACAAGTTTGTAATTACTTTTACAGGTAGGTTTGTAGAATTTAAAGGTTTTGATTTGGTATATCGCAGTTTCACAAAATTAACTAATAAATATCCAGGTAATTTTACTTTATTATTACTTGGTGGAAATGATCCAATACATTCATCCGGTCTAACAGAAGATGAAGAAAAAGTTTTAAAAAACAGTCAAAACATTTTTAATATAGGATACACATCAGAAGTAGAGAAGTATTTGAAAATATCAGATGTTTTTTTATTCCCTAGTAAGAAAGAAGGATTGCCTGTATGCATAGTTGAGGCTTTGTCTATGGGAGTTCCGGTTATAACTTTAGATGAAAGGGGGAATTCTGATGTTGTGGTAAACAGCTATAATGGATATTTAATCAAATCAGTTTCTAAAGATAAAGATATTGATGAAATTGTAGGAAAGATCGAGTATCTGTATAAAGATAATAATGCTCTTAAATTTTTGTCTTCAAATTGTTTGCTAGATAGGAGAAGATATTCTCGATCATTTTTCGTCGAAGAGCAATTAAATCTAATAAATGATTTTAAAAAGCAATATAAATTAACTAATGAATAAAATTATAATAACGGGTAAGTCAGGATTTGTCGGTACAAATCTTTCAAATCACTTAACTGATAATTCTTATATAGTAGATTGTATTTCGTTAAGAAATTTAAATTTAAAAATTAAATTTGAAGCTGATACTATTATTCATTTGGCTGGTAAAGCACACGATACAAAAAACGTAAGTGACTCTTCAGAATATTTTAAAGTAAATTCAGATTTAACTAAAAATTTATTTGATTTTTTTTTAGATAGTGGTGCCAAAGATTTTATATATTTTAGCAGTGTTAAAGCTGCGGCTGATAATGTTGTCGACGTGTTAAATGAAGAAATAAAACCAAATCCTAAAACACCTTATGGGGAATCTAAATTAAAAGCAGAAGAATATATTTTATCAAAAGACATTCCTCAAAGTAAAAGAGTTTTTATTATCAGACCTTGCATGATTCATGGTCCAGGGAATAAGGGGAATTTAAATTTGCTTTATAATCTGGTAAACAAAAGAATTCCTTATCCATTATCTTCTTTCGATAACGAAAGATCATTTTTAGGAATTGATAATCTAAATTATTTAATAATGGGAATTATTCGTGATAAAGATATTCCATCAGGAATCTATAATTTTGCGGATGATGAATTTGTATCAACAAATGAATTAGTCAAGATTATATCTAGTGTTTCTGGTAAAAGAAATATATCAATAGCAATTCCGCAAATAGTTATAAATAAACTGGCAAAAATTGGTGATTTAATTAAATTTCCTTTGAATTCTGAAACTGTGCAAAAATTAACGGAAAATTACAGAGTTTCAAATCAAAAAATAAAGATTGCAATTGGGATTGAAAAACTTCCGTTTACCGCAAAACAAGGATTAGAAAAAACAATAAAAAGTTTCATAAGCAAATAAATGGAATATACAATACTAGGGTTTCTTTTGATGATTTTAATGTTAGTCTATTTTAAAATAGCAGATCGCTATAATATTATTGATAAGCCAAATCAAAGAAGCTCTCATACGGAAGTCACTTTAAGAGGGGGGGGGATCATTTTTTGGTTTGCATCTTTAATTTATTTTGTACAACACATTCAAAATAACTATTTTTTCTTTTTAGGAATTACACTGGTTAGTTTGGTCAGTTTTTGGGATGATATTCAGAATTTATCCAATAAAATCCGAATTGGAATTCACTTTCTAGCCATCACTTTGATATTTTTCGATTTAGGTGTTTTTACTTTAGTGCCAATTTGGGGAATTATATCGGCATATATTCTAGCAATAGGATTAATTAATGCTTATAATTTTATGGATGGTATAAATGGCATAACTGGACTTTATACTCTAGTTGTTATGGGTGCCCTACTTTATATTAATACAAATATTCAACTTTTTATACATGGTAGTTTTATAAAATATGGAATGATCGCCAGCCTTGTTTTCTTATTTTTTAATTATAGAAAAAAAGCCAAATGCTTCGCTGGCGATGTTGGAAGTATTGCTATTGCATTTTGGATAATTTATCTGGTTTTAAGGCTTGTTTTGGTGACTAATTCTTTGATATGGTTATTACTCTTAGCTGTTTATGGAGTCGATGCTATTTGCACAATAATACATCGTTTATATTTAAAACAAAATATTTTCGAGGCACATAGACTACACCTGTATCAAGTTCTGAGTAATGAATATAAAATAGATCACAGACTAGTTTCATTGTTTTATGCATTTGCGCAAACATTAATTTGTATATTAGTTGTTTTGTTATATGAAAAAACAGCAGATTTAGTATTGTTTGCAATTGTAATTGTACCTTTACTAATTGTCTATAGTTTAAAATTCTATTTATTAAGCAAAAGTAACTTAAAACTAAATACATGATTCCTAAAATAATTCAAGGTGGGAATTTTTCAGATCATCGTGGTACAATTTCGTATGTCAATGATTTTAGTTTTGCGGACATAGAAAGGTTTTATGTCATTAGTAATTCTGATGAAAATCCTATTCGCGCTTGGCAAGGGCATAAATTAGATTCAAAAAACTTTTATTGCTTAAGTGGTTCTTTCAAAATACATTTTGTAAAAATTGATAATTGGGTAAATCCTTCGAGAGATTTAGTTATTGAAACAGTTACAGTTTCAGAGTTTGATAGTAAGATAGTTCATATTCCTGCAGGTTATGCTAACGCAATAGAATCATTAGGAACAAATTCTAAATTGATATCATTTTCAACTTTGCCTCTATTAAATGTAAAAGAAGATGATATTCGTTATCCTCTAGATTATTGGAATATATAGATGATAGATAAAAGAATTTATTTATCATTGTCTCAGTCTAGTGGTTTTGAAAAAGAATTTGTTCAAAGAGCATTAGAAACAAATTGGATAACTTCAGGAGGGCCTAATGTTGATGATTTTGAAAATTCACTTCAAAATTATTTTAGCAACACAGCATATGTGACAGCATTAAATTCTGGGACTTCAGCAATTCATTTAGCCTTGATTTTATTAAGAGTCAAATCAGGTGATGAGGTTATTTGCCAAAGTATGACTTTCTCAGCTTCAGCCAATCCCATTTTATATCAAGGGGCTATACCTGTTTTTGTGGATAGTGAATCTGATACTTGGAATATTTGTCCGGAACTTCTTGAAATAACTATTTTAGATAGAATTAAAAAAGGTAAAAAACCAAAAGCAATTTTAGCAGTTCATCTTTATGGTAATCCTTATAAAGTGGATGAAATACATGCCATTGCAAGCAAATATCAAATTCCAGTAATCGAAGATAGTGCCGAGGCACTGGGTAGTAGTTACAGAGGTAAAAAATGTGGCACGTTTGGTACATTAGGAGTTCTATCTTTTAATGGAAATAAGATAATTACAACTTCAAGTGGTGGAGCATTAATTTCTAATTCGAAAGAATTTAAAGAAAGGGCTGTTTTTTATGCGACACAATCAAAAGACGTTGCAGTACATTACCAGCATAGCGAAATTGGTTATAACTATCGAATGAGTAATATTTGCGCAGGAGTTGGCTTAGGACAAATGAAAATTTTAGATGGAAATATTCAAGCAAAAATAGAATTGCATCATTTTTATAAAGATATTTTTAAAGATCTAGATGGAGTCAAACTATTCGAAGTTTCAAATAATGATTGTTTCTCAAATTATTGGTTAAATATAATATTGATTGAACCAAATACTGAAAATAATCAAAACAAAGAAAATTTAAGATTAGCTTTTGAAAATGAAAACATAGAGACACGTCCTGTTTGGAAACCAATGCACTTACAACCTGTTTTTGAAAAATATCCATACTACGGAGGTAAAATCGCTGAGCGGTTATTTGATAAAGGACTATGTTTACCTTCGGGACCAAATCTTGGGAATGATGATAAAAGTAGGATTGAACAAGTAATCACAACTTTTTTTAATAGAAAATAAGAATAAGGTACTACACATGAAAATTGAAGAGACATTTATAAAAGATTTATTAATTATAGAACCAAGTGTGTTTGGAGATGAAAGAGGGTATTTTTTTGAAGCATATAGTAAGGTGAAACTGGCGGATTTGGGGATTAATATTGAATTTGTGCAGGATAATCAATCATTTTCAAAAAAAGGAACATTGCGTGGTTTGCATTATCAAAATCCACCTTTCGCGCAAACTAAATTAGTACGTGTTTTGCAAGGAGAAATTATTGATATAGCAGTTGATTTAAGAAAAGAATCTTCAACTTTTGGAAAATCATTTGGTATTTTATTATCGGGAGAGAATAAAAAGCAATTGTTAGTTCCACAAGGTTTTGCGCATGGATTTTCAGTGATAAGCGAAACGGCTTCGGTAATTTACAAGTGCGACCAGTTTTATAATAAAGACTCTGAAGGTGGAATCAAATATGATGATCCTTCTTTAAATATAGATTGGGGTATGAATTTAGAAGAAGCAATTGTTTCTGAAAAAGATCAAATACTTCCTCAGATTGAAAATTGTAATAGTTCGTTTTAATGAAAAAGATACTTGTAACAGGAGCAAACGGGCAGTTAGGCTCTGAATTAGCATTTTTATCATCTAGATATATTCATTACGAATGGATTTTTGCAGATAGAACAAAAATAACTTTAGATGACTTAACTCTTCTAAAAAATCAATTAGAGCAAATTAAGCCAGATATCATTTTAAATTGTGGTGCTTACACTGCAGTTGATAAAGCAGAATCTGAAAAAGAACTGGCTTTTACAATAAATCACTTGGCGGTAGAAGCAATTGCAAAATTTGCATCAAATAAACGTGCGAAATTAATTCATATTTCGACAGATTACGTTTTTGATGGATCTTCTTCGATTGCTTTAACTGAAGAAGCGGAAACAAATCCTGTAAATACTTACGGTGCTAGTAAAAGAAGTGGAGAAATTGCTTGTACGATCGAAGATCGAAATTCAATTATAATACGAACTTCGTGGGTTTATAGCAAATTTGGAAATAATTTTGTTAAGACCATGCAAAGATTAATGCAGGAAAAAGAAAGTATAAATGTTGTAAATAATCAAATAGGTTCTCCAACTTACGCCGCTGATCTAGCTCAGGTAATAATGGATATTGTTGAATCTTTAAATTGGATCCCTGGTATTTATAATTATTCAAACGAAGGAGAAATAAGTTGGTATGAGTTTGCGTTAAGTATAAAAGAGTTGGGGGGATATCCTTGTACTGTTAAAGGTATTCCATCAGAATCCTATCCCACTCCTGCAAAGCGTCCAGAATTTTCTCTATTAGATAAAAGTAAAATAAAGAAAGATTATGGGTTGGAAGTACCGCATTATAAAGAAAGTTTAAAAAAGATATTTGTATAATATTGATTTTGGAAATTGATTTCGCCTTATAGTAACTTCTGATGACATTTAAAATCTAAAATATGAAAGGAATTATTTTAGCTGGAGGTTCCGGTACGCGTTTACATCCTCTGACTCTTGCAATGAGCAAACAAATGATGCCGGTTTATGATAAGCCAATGATTTATTACCCATTGTCAACGTTGATGATGTCTGGAATTAACGAAATATTAATTATTTCTACACCTCACGATTTGCCTAATTTTAAAAAATTGTTAGGGGATGGATCGGAATTAGGATGTAAATTCAGTTATGCGGAGCAACCAATTCCAAATGGATTGGCGCAGGCTTTTGTAATTGGAGAAGATTTTATAGGGGATGATGATGTTGCTTTAATTTTAGGAGATAATATATTTTTTGGCGCAAATATGCAAGAATTATTGCGTTCGAATACAAAACCAAGTGGTGGAGTAGTTTTTGCTTATCATGTTTCAGATCCCGAACGCTATGGAGTTGTAGAGTTTGATGAAAATTTCATAGCCGTTTCTATTGAAGAAAAACCAATAGATCCAAAATCAAATTATGCTGTGCCAGGATTATATTTTTATGATAATTCGGTTGTGGAAATTGCAAAAAACATTAGGCCTAGTGCTCGCGGGGAATATGAAATTACTGATGTTAATAAAGTTTACCTAGCAAGAGGATCTTTAAAAGTTGGAATTTTAAGTAGAGGGACGGCTTGGTTAGATACGGGGACTTTTAATAGTTTGATGCAGGCAGGACAATTTGTTCAAGTTCTTGAAGAAAGACAAGGGTTAAAAGTGGGGTGTATTGAGGAAATTGCTTGGAGACAGGGATTTATAGATGATTTTCAGCTTGAAAAACTTGCTTTGCCATTAGTTAAATCTGGATACGGATCTTATTTAATAGAATTTTTAAAACAAAAGAAAAAAGGTGTTAAACTGTAATTTACTGAGATAAATAAATTTTTAAAACCTTTAATTTGTATTTTTGTAAGTCATACAAAGTTTACAAAACAAAACAAAACCAAAATTGGATACAGATAAACAAACCAAAATAGCCTCTTTATTGCACAATTCTTTATCACCAAGGAATTTAAGGGCAAGCATTAATAATCTTAGTTATTTGCCGAGATGGATTATTATTACCATAGATATTATGGTTTTGATCTTCTCATTTACTTTTACTTATATGTTGTTTGAAGGGACAGCATTAGGTTATATTATTACTTCTCATCAATTTTATTTTGTTGGGAGTTTAATCATTATTAATATATTTTTCTTTTGGCTTTTTAGGACATATTCGGGAATTATTAGACACTCTTCTTATATAGATGCTATAAAACTGTTGTTTTCTCAAATGTCAGTTTTAGTGTTTTTTTTATTTTTCAATTTAGTTTTTGAATTATATACAGGACATAAAGCTTTTTTAAATACAGCTCTTTTTATAAATTTAGTATTATCTTTTTGTGGTTTGTTTTTATATCGTGTGATTGTTAAACAAACTTTTGAATTATATTTTTCGGAGAAAACAAATTCTAAATTAATTAGAACTGTAATTTATGGAACAGATGCTAATGCAATTTCGGTTGCTAATGCATTAAAATTTGAAACCCCTTCTCGTTTTAAAATTGTTGGTTTTGTTGACAAAAACAATCAGAATGCTTCGAAGCGAATGTTAGATTTACCTATTCTGATTTTAAGAAAAAAGTTACCTGCTTTAATGCGTTCTGTAGCTGCAGAAGGTGTTATTATTGCTGATAAGAGTTTGTCTAAAGAAGAACAATTGATTATTGTTGATCAATGTTTAGAATTCAATTATAGAGTATATACTGTTCCTTTAATCTCGGATTGGGAAAATCAAAAAGAGATTTCTCAAAAAGTAAAAAATATCCAGATTGAAGATTTGTTAGAAAGAAAACCGATAGTTCTGGATAGTAAATCAATTTCTAAACAATTAAAAGATAAAACGGTTCTTATTACAGGTGCTGCAGGATCAATAGGAAGTGAGATAGTAAGACAGGTTCTGGGATTTAATCCAAAGATGGTTATTATTTTAGATCATGCTGAAACGCCACTTCACAATTTATGTTTAGAAACGGTGACATTAGGCTCAGAAGCAAAAATTATTGCAGTTATAGCCGATGTAAGGAGTAAAAAAGCTTTAGAAAAAGTATTCAAAAATTACAATCCGCATGTTGTTTTTCATGCCGCTGCATACAAACATGTTCCTTTGATGGAAGAAAATCCATCACAAGCTATTCAGACCAACATTAAAGGAACTAAGAATTTAGCTGATTTATCTTGTAAATATCTTGTCAAAAAATTTGTTATGGTATCAACAGATAAAGCTGTAAATCCTAGTAACGTGATGGGGGCCAGCAAACGAATAGCAGAAAAATATGTACAATCTCTATTCTTGAAAAATCAAAGAGAAAAGAATGAGGGTGCAACTAAATTTATTACGACGCGCTTTGGTAATGTTTTAGGTTCAAACGGATCCGTTGTTCCTTTGTTTACAAAGCAAATCGCGGAAGGTGGACCAGTTACTATTACACATCAGGATATTATTCGTTATTTCATGACTATTCCAGAAGCTTGTCAATTGGTTTTAGAAGCTGGAGCAATGGGTAATGGAGGAGAGATTTATATTTTTGATATGGGTAAACCAGTGAAAATAATTGATCTGGCTAAAAAAATGATTAAACTTGCTGGTTTTATTCCTGATAAAGAAATAAAAATAAAAATTGTTGGTTTAAGACCTGGCGAAAAATTATATGAAGAGTTATTGAATGATACTTCAAAAACTTTACCAACTTATCATAACAAAATCATGATTGCTCAGGAGATACAAGATGAATATGAAAATTTGCATATTGAGATTGATGAACTTATAGGCATTGCTGATTTTTATGACAATGATGATATTGTGACCAAAATGAAAAAAATTGTTCCTGAGTTTAAAAGTATGAATTCTACTTTTGAGGTTCTGGATAAATGATTTTTCCAAAAAGTGATTAAGCTTTAATGCTATAATATTAAAAGGTGTTTTTTTTAAAAACGCCTTTTTGCTTTTTTAATAATTTTTAATCGAATAAAAATCCTGTTAATTAGTGTGGTGTTACGATGTTTAATACTTTTTAATCACTAGCAAGTTTTTAAAATTATTATCGCAATAATTTAGTTGAAATTAAAGATAAATGAATAACAATAATATTCACAATGATTGGTTGTTTGAAATAGCACCCAAGAATAAATTTTTTACACTGAATCTTAAAGAGGTTTGGCAATATAAAGATTTGTTATTTCTTTTTGTAAAACGTGATTTGATAACGGTTTACAAACAAACAATTTTAGGTCCGCTTTGGTATTTAATTCAGCCTTTATTTACTTCAGTAACCTTTACTATAATATTTAATAATGTTGCGGGGATAAACACTGGAACTATTCCTCCTTTTTTATTTAATCTGGCAAGTATAACAGTTTGGAATTATTTTACAGCTTGTTTAACAGGAACGTCAGATACTTTTAAGGCGAATGCTGCGATTTTTGGTAAAGTATATTTTCCTAGAATTATTACTCCTTTATCTGTTGTAATTTCTAATTTAGTGAAGTTTGGAATTCAATTTTTTATTTTTGTTGCATTTTATGCTTTTTATTACTTTAAAGGAAGTAATCTAACAATTAATAGTTCTCTATTGCTATTCCCGGTTTTAATTGTTTTAATGGGAGTTTTAGGATTAGGATTAGGTATGCTTATCTCTTCGATGGTAACTAAATATCGTGATTTTAGCTATTTGATTACTTTTGGAATACAACTGATAATGTATTTATCAGCAGTAATGTATCCGATGGAATTAATTAAAGATAAATTACCAAGCTACGGTTGGCTTGTTGAATATAATCCTTTGGCTTATATAATAGAAACAGCTCGTTATATGCTTTTAAATGTGGGTCAAGTTTCAGTTTTAGGATTATCGTATACTATGGTCGTAACTATCGTAGTATTTTTTATTGGGCTTTTAGTTTTTAATAAAACAGAAAAGAGTTTTATAGATACTGTTTAAAACAAAAAACGTCAAAGCATATATTTTATTTACTATTCTAAGATTTACAACTTTCCATTGAAAAAAGATATAATATTAAAAGCCGAAAACATTTCTAAGCAGTACCGTTTAGGGCAAGTTGGTACAGGAACCTTAAGCCATGACATTAATCGCTGGTGGCATAAGATTCGAGGGAAAGAAAACCCATATCTAAAAATAGGTGATACAAATGATCGCTCTACTAAAGGAACTTCTGACTATGTTTGGGCTTTACAGGATATTAATTTCGAAGTTCAGCGAGGAGAAGTGCTAGGTATTATTGGTAAAAATGGTGCAGGAAAATCTACCTTATTAAAAATACTTTCAAAAGTAACAGCTCCAACAACTGGAATTATAAAATCTAGAGGTCGAATTGCTTCACTCCTTGAAGTTGGCACAGGATTTAATGGTGAAATGACCGGAAAAGAGAATATTTTCTTAAATGGTGCCATTCTTGGGATGACTAAAAAAGAAATCTCTTCCAAACTTGATGAAATTATTGAATTTTCTGGTTGCGAACGTTACATTGATACTCCAGTTAAAAGATATAGCTCTGGAATGACAGTTCGTTTGGCTTTTGCTGTAGCGGCTTTTTTAGAACCTGAAATTTTAATTATCGATGAAGTTTTGGCAGTGGGTGATGCTGAATTCCAAAAAAAAGCGATTGGTAAAATGCAGGATATTTCTAAAGGAGAGGGGAGAACTGTTTTGTTTGTGAGCCATAATATGGCAGCAGTGAAGAGTTTGTGCACAAGGGGAATTGTTTTGGAAAATGGGCGAATTGTTTTTGAAGGAGGGACTGAAGAATCAATTTCAAGGTACTATATGGCAGATTATAATGAGGATAAAAATGAGATTTTAGGAATTTATGATTTTAAAAATAGTATAGATAAAAATAATGTATTTGGGATATATAGAGCTGAATTGTTTTGCAATAATCATTTGACTAATGAAATCTTTTCAGGTTCTAATTTTCGACTAAAATTGTATTTTAATTCATATCGGGATTTTTTTGAAGCTGAAATAGGAGTTGTAATAAAAGACTCAGATCAAGTTCCATATATAGGGTTAAATAATAAACATCTTGGAACGACTATATCTGTAAAAAAAGGTAAAGGTATAGGCGAAATTATTATAGATGATTTTCCTTTATTTGCCAATGGAGATTATTGGATTAATTTATACTTTGGTGATCAAGGTCCTAATTATGAAAGTTTAGAGAATGCTATAAAATTTAAAATTATTGGTGATGATGTTTTTGGATCTGGTAGAATACTAGATACCAATTGGAATAGAATAGTACATAAAAAAATAAGTATAAAAACAATATGATCTTTATAAAAAATCATTTATTGATTTTGATAATTAAAACTTCCAATATTTTTGGAAAGGGACTTGTTTTTAGAAAAAAGACCTTTTCGTTGGAAAGAATTTTAAATTATAATTTTCCTGAAAAAGAACCATTTAATTTTATTCAGGTTGGAGCAAATGATGGAATTAGTTTCGATTTTTTGTATGATTTTGTAGTAAAAAGAATTTCCACTGGAATAGTGATTGAACCTGTAAAAGAGTATTTTGATGAATTACGATCTAACTACACGGAATTTGAAAATATAGTTAAAGTAAACAAAGCAGTTCATCCGCTGGAAAAATCAATTTATATTAATAAAATCTCTTCTGATGTAGTTAAAAAATATCCTGACTGGGTTAAAGGAATTGCCTCTTTAGATCCAAATCATCATTTGAAAACAGGTATAAATAGTAATGATATAGTTAAAGAAGAAGTTAAGGCTGATTCATTGATGAATATATTGAATGAAAATTTAGTAAACAATAAAATAGCTTATTTTCAAGTGGATACTGAGGGTTTTGATTTTGAGGTTGTTAAAGGGTTAGATTTTGAGATTTTTAGACCGCTGATTATTAAATATGAGAATGTCAATTTGAGTATAGTGGATCAAAATAACCTAAAGAGAATCTTAAAGAATCAGAAATATTTTCTATTTGATGAATTAGGTGACACGATTGCTATTAATCTTAAAAAAATAAAGTTGTTTTAATGATTCCTAAAGTCATCCATTATTGTTGGTTTGGAGGTAAGAGAAAGCCAAAGTTAATAAGAGATTGTATTGATTCCTGGAAAACTTTTTTGCCTGATTACGATATTATTGAATGGAACGAGAAAAATAGTGATTTGTCAAGTAAATTTGTTAGCGAAGCATATAGTTTAAAAAAATGGGCATTTGTTTCAGATTATATTAGATTGAAAGTTTTATATGAAAGAGGAGGTATTTATTTAGATACAGATATGTTGGTTTTGAAAACATTTGATGATTTGTTACAATACAAATGCTTTTTTGGAGCTGAAGATTTAGAGTTTATTAGTTGTGGTGTTATAGGTGCTGAGAAGAAAAATATTTTTATAAAAAAATGCATTAATTTTTACTCAGAATCATGTTTTTTTGAAAAGGATAAATTACAATTAAATACTATTCCACGGATAGTAACAAAAATTTTTAATAATCGCTATAATTTTAATGGCGGTTTCGAAGAATTTATTATAAATGAAGATTTAGCAATTTTTCCTTCAGTAGTTTTTTATCCATTTCCTTTTAATCAATCTAAGATAACTACAGATTATGAAAAATTTATTAAAAAGGAAAGTTACGCAGTGCATTTGTGGAATTCTTCTTGGATTGAATATTCTGAATTTTATTATTTAAGAGAAAGAAAATATCGAAAAGGAATAGCAATTGTTTTAAGTAAACTTTTTGTTGAAAAGAAAGTTAGCCTTAAATATTTGAAAAAAATTATTTCTTGTCTAAAAGAGTCATTTAAAAATTGAAAAAGAGTAATCCATTAGTATCTATAATAGTTCCTTGCTACAATCAGTCCAAATATCTTGATGAGGCATTGCAATCTGTTTTAGACCAATCGTATGAAAATTGGGAATGTATTATTGTAAACGATGGCAGTTTTGACGAAACTGAGGATGTTGCTAAAAAATGGTGTTACAAGGATAGTCGTTTCAAATATTATTATAAAATTAATGGCGGTTTAAGTAGTGCTAGGAATAGAGGTTTACAAATTGCAACAGGTGATTTTATACAGTTTTTAGATTCAGATGATTTACTGCATTATAAAAAATTTGAAGAAATTTTTTCCTTAAAACATTTTTTTGATATTTATATATGCGACTATATTGCTTATGATGACGAGACAGGAGATGAGGTACAAGGACGTTATCTGTCTCCTTTTTTTGAACTGAAAACAATTAGAGAGGATATTATACTACATTGGGAAATAACTAAGTCTATCCCTTGTCATAGTGTTGTATTTAGGAAAGAAATTAGTGATAATAATAATTTGAAATTTTTAGAAAATTTACCTAATCATGAAGATTGGTGTTTTTGGGTGATATTATTTAGTTTTTCCGAAAAATTTATTAATATTCCTTTTAAACATGCTTTGTACAGAATTAGGAAAGATTCGATGTGCTCAAATGAAAAATTGATGGAAAAAGGTTTTATTATGGCAGCATATCATCTTCAAGAATATTTTAAAAAAGAAAAGAAGAAAAAACTTTATGAAGTAACTAAGTTAAGATATAATATGCTTAAAAAAGAAGCATCTAAAAGATTATTAAAAAGATTAAAGCAGAAAATAAAAGAAATATTTAAATAATGAATATTAAACCCATTGCAATTTATTTACCTCAATTTCATCCCATTTCTGAGAATAATGAGTGGTGGGGTAAAGGTTTTACAGAATGGACAAATGTTGTAAAGGCGAAGCCTTGCTTCGAGGGGCATTACCAACCTCATTTACCTTCTGATTTGGGTTTTTACGATTTAAGACTAGAAGAGGCCAGATTAGCACAAGAAGAATTAGCCAAGAGTTATGGTATTTATGGCTTCTGTTATTATCATTATTGGTTTAATGGAAAACGATTATTACATGAGCCTTTAGATCGAAAGCTTAAAAACACAAAAGAAGATTTTCCTTTTATGATGTGTTGGGCCAATGAAAATTGGACTAGGACATGGGACGGATCTGCTAATAAAATTTTACTGAGTCAAGAGTATAGTATTGACGATGATAAAAAGCATATTCAACATTTAATTACTTATTTTAAAGATGATAGATATATAAAGGTAAACGGGAAACCAATTTTTATAATATATCGACCAAAATTTTTTCCAAATATTGAACAAACAATAGAATTATGGAGAAAAGAAGTTAAAATGGCTGGTTTCCCTGATTTATATATTGGGTTTTCGCAAAATTTTGAACATCAATATGAACCAGAATCAAAAGGTTTTGATTTTGCTTTTGAGTTTCAACCAAATTTTTCTAACACTTCAAATAGTATTTCATTTCCAAGAACATTTTTTCAAAAAGCGATACGAAGATTAAAAAAGCAACTTAAAATCAAAGTTGAAGATTTAAAATATTATTATGATTATTCTGCTTTTACAAATAAGCAAATAGAGAAAAAATTTAAAAAAGACGTTTATCCAGGAATCACGCCAATGTGGGATAACTCAGCAAGGCGAAAAGAAAATCCTTTTATTTTACACGATTCAACACCTGAAAAATATCGAAAATGGCTAAGTTTTATTAAAGAAAATTATCCATGGAACACCGTTCCTGAGAATTTTTTATTCATTAATGCTTGGAACGAATGGGCCGAAGGAAATCACTTGGAGCCTTGTCAAAAATTGGGTACAGAGTATTTAGAAATTACCAAAGAAAGTTTGAAGTAAAATGCTAGCGATAGTAATACCATATTATAAGCATATTTTTTTTGAAGAAACTTTAAAATCTCTTTCAGCACAAACTGATAAGAGATTTAATGTTTATATAGGTGATGATGCTAGTCCTGAATCTCCTGATCTGATACTTGAGAAATATAAGAAATATATAGATTTTAAATATTATCGCTTTAATAATAATGTAGGAGGAGATTCACTATCTAAGCATTGGGAGCGTTGCATTAATTTGACCAATCAAGAGGATTGGATTATGATTTTAGGGGATGATGATGTGCTGGGAAAAGAAGTTGTAAGTGAATGGTATAAGAAGTTTAATTTATTTGAAAACAAATCAAATGTCATTAGATTTTCGACTATTGTTATTAATGATGAATTTAAATTACTGAGCGATCCTTTTTTTCACCCTGAATGGGAAAGCGTAACAGATTTTTTTTTTAGAAAAATTAACGGTAAAACAAGGAGTTCCATGTCTGAATATGTTTTTTCTAGAAAATCATTTCTAAAATATAAATTTCAGGATTATCCTCTGGCATGGCATACTGATGATGCCGCTTGGTTTGATTTTTCAGACTTGAGATCTGTTTTTTCAATTAATGATGCATTTGTTTATGTTAGAGCTTCTGATTTTAGTATTTCAGGAAATCAAAATAATTTAAAAGCAAAGTCAAAAGCTACATTTAAATTTTATAATTATTTGTTAACAGTAAAAGCAGGGCTTTTTTCTGAGGAGCAAAAAGATCAATTACTTTTGAGAATAATGAATTCTTATCTTAATGATAAAAAAAAATTAACATATTTTTTTGTCATTTCTGTTATTTGCTTTAAAAACAATAAATTGATTCAATATTTTAATTTTCTTTCATCTATTTTTCGGAGCCTTAAAATTTCTGTGAATAATTTAAAGACTTTCTAGAATTATGAAATCACCATTAGTTTCTATAATAGTTCCATGTTATAATCAGGGAGAATATCTTGAGGAGGCAATTAATTCCGTAATTCTGCAAACATATGAAAATTGGGAGTGTATCATTATCAACGATGGCTCTTCTGATGATACTGATATTATAGCTAAAAAATGTTGTTCTAAAGATGAAAGAGTAAAATATTTTAAAAATCAGAATGGAGGTGTTTCGAATGCTAGAAATTTTGGTATAAAAAGATCACTAGGTAATTATATTTTACCACTTGATGCCGATGATAAGATCGATGTAAGTTATATCGAAAAATGCTTAGACATACTCTTGAAAGATGGAGATACAAAAGTTGTTTATGGAATTGTCGAGAATTTTGGAGCCGTTAATGGAGAGCTAATATTAGCAAATTTTGATTTTAATTGTTTAATATTTAGTAATATGATTCCTTGTACAGGACTTTTTCGTAAAAAAGATTGGGAGAGAGTTCAAGGTTACGATGAAAAAATGGTTGAAGGTTATGAAGACTGGGAGTTTTGGATTAATTTACTAAAAGATGGTGGCAATGTTAAGAAAATAAATGATACATATTTATACTATAGATCAAGAGCCAATTCTAGGATGAAAGGTATAAGTACTAAAAAGAGGTATAAATTAATTGCTTATATTCTTTATAAACATTCAGTATTGTATGAAAAATTAATATTTAATTATGCAGAAAATTTTAATATCAATTTTTCTTATAGTTATTATTTGGGTATAAAAACCTATCAAAAAAAAGATACCAGAAAACTGCAAAAAGCCAAAGAACAATATGATTTTAGATTGAAAGAAGTTTTAAAAAAATATACTTTTTTTCAAAAGAAAAAAATCTTGTTTTATTGGTATAGGAGAGGTAAACTAAACTTGAGTTTTTTTAATTTTCTAAAATTTTAATTTTTTTATGATATCAGTAGTAATAAGAAATAAGAACCAAGATAAAGCTTTAGAATTTTTACTTCGTAATTTGAATGAAAGATATATAGATGACATAGATGAAATTATTGTATTAGATAATGTTTCAACAGATCAGAGTAGAGCTATTACCGAAAGATACAATTGTAAATTTATTACTATTGAAAATTTTACTTATGGCGGAAGTGCAAATTTGGCTGCCAAAAGTGCAAAAAATGATATTATCGTTATTTTTAGCGCCCATTCTTTTCCCATTAGTCATGATTTTTTTAAGCTAATAAAAGAAAAATTTGAGGGAAGAGAAAATGAGCTTGCTGGTTTGCGTTGTTTACATAATATTAATGATTATTCGGCATATATAAATAATATTTCAAGTGTTAGTGATTATAACAGAGCGGGAGTAATTTTTGCGGGTTCAGCATTTAATAAAAAAGTTTGGGAGAAACACCCTTTTAAATCTGATATTACAACTTTTGAAGATAAGGAATGGACCAAACGCGTTGTCTCAGAAGGTTTCAAGGTTGAATTTGTCGCATCTATTTTTTGTTATCAAATAAATAGAACCAAAAAGCAAAACTTTTTTAGATTTCAAAATGAAGTTATTGGAAGCTATCAATTGCATCATATTAATTATACGTTTTTTAAATCTTTTAAAGGTTTTTTACATTCAAGTTTTAAAACAACTTTAAATTATGCTATTGACATCTTTTATGTATTTAAAAGATTCTTATTTATGATTAAATTTTTAACAAATAAGCCTAATAGATTTTAAATTTTGAGAGTAGGTTATAATCCATCTAAAGATCAAAAAAATGGTGAGTCTCAATATATTCATCAGGTAATTATACCAGTTTATGTTCCAAATCATGAGGGATATTTTAAAGACAGTTTTGCTATTTTAAAACTATGTTTAGAATCTTTGTTTGCAACAGTCCACAAGAAAACATTTATAACCATTGCAAATAATGGAAGTGATCGTATTGTTGCAGATTATTTAGACGAACTTTTGAGTCAAAATAAAATACAAGAATTAATACACTCAGAAAACATAGGAAAACTTAATGCTATTGTAAAAGGTTTAGCAGGAAGTAATATTGAACTGGTTACGATATCAGATTCTGATGTGATGTTTTTATCAAACTGGCAAAGTGAAACTGTAAAAGTTTTTAACCATATTCCTAATGCAGGAGTAGTAGGTATTGTTCCTCAGTTTAAAATGTATGAAAGCTATTGCGGAAATGTGCTTTTTGATAATTTATGCAGCAGAAAGCTGAGATTTATTCCCGTAAAAAACAAATATGATTTAATTCGTTTTTATGATAGTATCGGTTGGGACCGAAGTTATAATCAGGATTATCTGGAATTTAATCTCGGATTAGAAATTAATTCAGACATAAATGTCTTAATTGGTTCCGGTCATTTTGTAGCAACATATAAAAAAGACATATTTGAAGAGATTCCCTCTTATTTTAATTATAAAATGGGAGGAGAAAGTGAAGGTTATTTGGATAAAATACCTTTAAAAAAAGATTATTGGCGTTTAACCACACAAGATAATTATGCCTATCACATGGGAAATGTTCTTGAGGATTGGATGCTTGAGAAATTAAATTCGGTAGAGAAAGAAGATGTCGATTTTCAACTTAATTCTTTGAAAAAAAAGGATTTAAATAAAGCGTTGTATTTTGTAAAAAACAGGTTGTTTACAAAATTCATATCTATAAAATGGATTGTAAAATTATTTTTGAAGTGGAAAAAACTTCCAGATAGTATGATAAGAAAATATTAAATGCGAGCTTCAATTCTGATAGTTTCCAAAAACCGTAAACAAGATTTGTTTAATACATTATTGATTCTTGAATCCTTAATCAATAAATCTGAAGTTGAGGTTTTAGTTTTTTTAGATGGATGCACTGATGGATCAGAAGATTTGCAAATAAAAATACCTTGGGTAAGATGGTATATCTCTTCAATATCCCTCGGAGCTTCTGCTGCCAGACATCAAATTTATCCATTGGCAACATCTGAAATTTTAATAGGATTAGATGATGATGCTCATCCATTAAATGCAAATTTTATAGAGCAAATTGAAATGCTTTTTACGAATAATCCAAATGTAGGCATTCTTGCTTTTGAAGAGATAAAAGGTGTTTTTATTTCAGATGTTGAAGCTTTAAAACAATCTCAAAGAGAGATAAAAGAATTTCTTTGTTCTGAATTTATTGGTTGCGGTTTTGCTATTAAAAAGTCAGTTTATAATAAAACAAATGGTTTTCCAGTCTGGATAGATATTTACGGAGAAGAGTCTTGCGTGTCTATTGAAGTTTTAGCAAAAGGATATGATATTTTATATTCGAATAAAATCAAAGTAAATCATAGAGTAGACAGAGAAAAGAGAAAGTTGGATAAACAAAATTATTTTAGATTTGGAAAACAATTGAAAAATTCAACATATTATTTCTTAGTGTATTATCCATTTCCTTTGATTAATATTTTAAAATTATATTGGCATAATTTTAAAAAGTATGCTTTAAATGATTTTGAGTATTGTAAAATATATTTTAAAACTATTTTTGTTGTATTAATTAATATTCCTAAAATTTTGAAATACAGGAACTCTGTTGATAAAAGTTTAATTATAAAAATGAGGAATTTATCTATTTAATTTTAAAATGAAAAATATAGCTATAATTCCTGCGCGAGGTGGGTCTAAACGACTACCGCAAAAAAACATCAAATTAATTGATGGACTTCCTTTACTATCATTTAGTATACAATATGCACAGGCAAATACCCAAATTATTGATGAAATATATGTCTCAACAGATGATAAGGATATAAAAAAGATAGCCTTAGATTACGGAGCAAAAGTTATTGATAGGCCTGTAGAGCTATCAGGTGATTTAGAACCAACAGTATCAGCATTAAAACATGTTTTGCAAAGTATTGACAATAATGTCGAAAATGTAATTTTGCTTCAGCCAACAAATCCTATTCGTCCGGAAAATTTATTGAAAGTAGCATTTGATATTTATAAAAAAGAAAAATGTAATAGTTTGTTTACCGTTTCAAGGAATTATAAAAAATTTGGAAAAATTACAGATCAAAAATTCATTCCTTACAATTATAAAATTGGTCAAAGAAGCCAGGATATTGATCCTCTTTATTTCGAAAATGGATTGCTTTATATTACAAAAGCATCCTTAATCCATGAAGATATAACAATTTCTGAAAATGCATATCCTTTGGAAATCGATCATGTTTTTGCAAATGTAGATATAGATACACAGGAAGATTTTGATTACGCCAAATATTTATACCATAAACATATAAAACCTAATTCATAACCTACTTTATGAACCCATATATAGAAATCGAAGGACGAAAAATAGGCCAGGATTTTCCACCATTAGTTATTGCCGAAATCGGAATTAATCACGAAGGTTCTTTACAGATAGCCAAAGAAATGGTCGATGCTGCACAAAGAGCAGGAGTCGAAGTTGTAAAGCACCAAACACATATTGTTGAAGATGAAATGAGCGGTGCTGCGAAAAAAGTAATTCCTGGTAATGCTGATGTTTCTATTTACGAAATCATGGAGCGTTGCTCATTGAATGAAGCTGACGAACTGGAACTTAAAAAATATGTCGAAAGTAAAGGAATGATTTTTATATCGACGCCATTTTCCCGTGCAGCAGCAGAACGTTTAAAAAAGTTCGATATTCCCGCTTATAAAATAGGCTCTGGAGAATGTAATAATTATCCATTATTGGAGCACATTGCCTCATTTGGAAAACCTGTAATTTTGAGCACAGGAATGAATACAATACAAAGTGTTCAAAAAGCTGTTGCTATTTTTGATAAACACAATGTTCCGGTAGCACTTTTGCATACGACAAATTTATATCCAACTCCCATTCATTTAGTACGGTTTGGTGCAATGACAGAATTGCATGAAGCTTTTCCTGATAAAGTTTTCGGTTTAAGCGATCACACCCTTAATAATAATGCTTGTTTAGGTGCTGTAGCGCTTGGAGCTAGTATTCTGGAAAGACATTTTACAGATCATATGGAACGAATAGGTCCGGATATTGTGTGTAGTATGGATGAAAAAGCGTGTCAGGAATTGATTATTTCATCTGCAGAAATTGCTTTAATGCGCGGCGGAACCAAAAAGCCCGCATTGGAAGAACAAGTAACGATTGATTTTGCTTTTGCCACCGTTTGTACAATAGCTTTAATAAAAAAAGGAGATATTCTGACCAAAGAAAATATATGGGTCAAACGACCTGGTACTGGTAAAATTTTGGCAGAACATTTTAATGATATACTTGGAAAAACTGCCAAAAAAGATATTCAAAACGATGAGCAATTAGATTTTTCTGATTTTGAATAATTCCATGAAAAAAATCTTATTCCTTACAGGTACTCGTGCCGACTTTAGTAAAATAAAATCACTAATTCAGGCTCTTGAAAAACATCAAGATTTTGAAGTATATGTTTTTGTTACAGGAATGCATTTGCAAGAAGTTTATGGGTACACTTTAATTGAAATTGAACGTTGTAATTTTAAAAACATTCATACTTTCAAAAACCACACCCACGAAACCACTATGGATTTAACTCTTGCTAAAACTATTGAAGGTTTATCGACTTATTGTAAAGAAATAAATCCAGATATGATAGTGGTTCATGGTGATAGGGTCGAAACATTAGCAGGTGCTATTGTTGGATCACTTAATAACATTCTAGTGGCGCATATTGAAGGTGGAGAAATTTCAGGTACTGTTGATGAATTAATTCGTCATAGTGTGAGTAAACTAAGTCATATTCATTTTGTATCAAACAAACAGGCACAGAAAAGATTGATACAAATGGGAGAAATAAAAGACTCGATATTTGCAATAGGATCGCCAGATGTTGATATTATGTTTTCAGATCAATTGCCGGAATTAGAAACTTCAAAAGCATATTATAAAATTGATTTCGAAAAGTATGCAATAGTTATGTTTCATCCTGTTACGACTGAAATAAAGGAAATGCGACAATATGCAGAAAACTTTGTGGCTTCGTTGCTAGAAGACAATCACAATTATATTGTTATTTTTCCAAACAATGATTTAGGAAGCCAATTTATTCTTGACTCGTACGAAAGATTGAGAGAAAATAAAAGATTTAGAATTTTTCCTTCTCTTCGATTTGAGTACTTTTTAACTTTACTAAAAAATAGCCAATTTATCATTGGTAATAGTAGCGCGGGAATTAGAGAAGCGCCATATTATGGGATTCCAATAATTAATATAGGAACACGTCAGCAAAACAGAGCTGTTCATGCCGATATTATCAATACAGATTATTCTAAAAATGGTATACAAAAAGCACTTTCAATTATTAATTCGCATAAAGTAAAAAGTGTTGAAAATGATTTTGGACAAGGAAATAGTAATGAATTATTTCTACAATGTCTCCAAAAATCAGATATTTGGGCACTCAATCATCAAAAGCAATTTAGAGATATTTAGTAATGCTTACAGTTAGTAATTATCATTATATACGAAATCATTTTAATGCTAAGTATCCTAGTATTTTTGGCGTCACTCCAAATAAATTTAAGGAACAATTAGTGTTGTTGAAGAATCAGGGAGAATTTATTAATCCAGTCAATTTAGTCAAAAATATAGATGATGTATTAAAATCAAAGGAGAATCATCTATTCATAACCTTTGATGATGGATTAAAAGAACAATTTGATTTAGCATTGCCAATTTTGGATGAATTAAATATTCCAGCTGTTTTTTTTGTCAATTCATTAAATTTTGAAGAAAAAAAAGTAAGCACAGTTCATAAGATTCATCTTTTAAGATCAGTTATAACGGCGACAAAAATTTTAGAAGAAATTTCTAAAATTGAAGAGTTCAGTTTGTTAGATCAAGAGAAAATGAATGCAAAAAGAATTTACAGATATGATGATGAAAAAAGTGCTATCTTAAAATTTATTTTAAATTTTAAACTGAATCTTGAGCAACAAGAAGTAATTATCAAGAAACTATTTGATTTTTATTTTGAAGAAAATAAAGTTTTAGAATCACTTTACATGAGTGAGAATAATTTAAAAGAACTAGCTAAATTAGGTTATTTAGGAAGTCATACTCATAGCCATTTGCCAATAGGTTTATTAGGCGCAGATAAAATTAAATTTGAACTTGAAAACACAAGATTATTTTTTGAAGAACTAACTAATGCGAAATTGGACCTTGTTTCTTATCCTTATGGAACACCAGAAGTTTGTACAGATGAAGTTGCTACTTTAGCTAAAAAGGCAGGATATAAATTAGGTTTTACAACCAATAGAAAAATAAATACTGCGCCCCAAAATCATTTGTTATTACATAGATTTGATTGTAATGATTTAATAGGGGGTAAAAACTTTAATAAATAAATATGACCAATAGAGAAGCAAGTATAGAGGATTGGGAAATTTTAGAATCTTTTTTTAAGATAATTTATCGAGAAAACCATCCATTGCACAATAAAGATTTTTGGCAGTGGCAGTACGGAGATCCAGCATATGGGCGCTCATTTATAAGCTTAAATGAAAAAGGTGAAGTTGTTGGCCATGTTGGTGCTAATTTTGGCGGAGGACTTGCCTGGATTATCAATGTATATCTTAACGAGGAATGTAGAGGCAAAGGGATTTTGGGTAAACTTTATGAGTTAGCACGTAATTATTATCCACTGGCAGCTACTGCAGCAAACGAAGCAGGTTTAGGATTATATAAAAATATGCGTTGGATTCGATATTATGACTTAGTTCGCTATATAAAAATTAATCCAACTATTGAACATAAAGACTTTGCTAATATTTGCAGTCCTATAAATGTTAAAATACAATCGTTGATAAAAAAAGACACTCATTACTTTAATCAGCCCTCAATAATAGGAATTATTTTAAATGATGGTTCCAGAGCGGTAAGTCAGGAAGAAGTAGGAGGATTGAGAATAACAGATATTAATAATCTGGAACAATTAGAAGATCATGCTTGGGAACTGGGATATAAATGGATAGATTATATATCTTCATGGAATGATTTAAAATCTAAGGATTTAGAAAAAAATGGTTGGGTTTTAGATTATAAAAGCATTATTCCATGGCGATTAAATCCTGTAGAAAAAGATAAATTTTGCGACATCACGTTTCTTTCAGAAAAACCACTAGATAATAATTTTGTAGTGCATAGATCTTATTCTGATCACGGCAGAATTGGTAGTTTAAAATTAGAAAATTTATGAAGAATTTAGGTGTTGTTATTACTGATGGCGTTGGATTTCGTAATTTTATTTTAACCGATTTTATCAAAGAAGCAAAGGCCAATTTTGATAAAGTAATAATTTTTTCCTGTTTACCAAAGACAGTTTATCGTGGTTTTGATTTAAATTGTGAGATTGTAGAACTAAGGATTTTTGAAGAGACATTTTTTACATGGTTTTTTAGAAAAGCAAAAGAAGTTACACATTTGCAATTACATGCAAAAGAGAATTTTGGGATTCATGATAATCTAGTTAGCACTAGGTCGAAAGCAAAAAATCCAAGAGGATTTGCTACAAGAATTATTCATAAACATACTAAAATCTTTCACTCAGAAAAATTGATTTTGCTGTATAACCTTTTACAACAAAAAACATTTAAATCTGATGTAATAACCACAGAATATAAAAAGCTTTTAAAAGAAAATAACATTACGATGTTGTTTCTTACACATCAGCGTCCGCCGTTTATTGCACCGCTCATTTATGCAGCCGAAAAGCTAAAAATAAAAACGTCAGCGTTTATTTTTAGTTGGGATAATTTGGCTTCAAAAGGCCGAATGGCGGGTAATTTTGATTACTATATGGTTTGGAGTAATTTGATGAGAGAAGAATTACTTTCATTCTATCAATCCGTAAAAGAAAACCAGATAAAGGTCGTAGGAACACCTCAATTTGAACCCTATTCAATTGATAGGTTTGGATATAATAAGGCCGATTTTTTACAGAAGTTTAAAATTGATAATATTAATCCAATTATACTTTTTACCTGCAACGATTCCAGCAGTAAAAATGATCCTATTTATCTGGATTTACTAGCGAAATTTATTTCAAAACAAAGAGTTATAAAAAAAGTTAATTTAATAGTAAGAACTTCACCTGCAGAAGAACCATCTAGATTTGAGCATTTAATAAAAAAGTATCCCTTTATTATTTGGAATTTTCCAGACTGGAATATTGCTAGAGAAGATCATCAAGAAGCATGGACTCAAAGAGTACCAACATTAGAGGATTTAAATGATTTAAAGTCATTACTTAAATATTGTGACCTTTGTATAAACGTGTTGTCAACAATTACTTTGGATGCCTTTATATACAATAAACCAGTTATAAATCCTGTTTTTGGAAATGAAAATAATGAATGGTTTGACGATCAGAAATTTTTAAAATACAAACATTTATCAAAATTAGTAGATTCTAATTCGACTGATATTGTTAAAAATGAAGAAGAGTATTTGGATTCTATCAATAATATTCTTGCCGGAAATGATTTCAAGCAAAAAGAAAGAGCAGACTTTATCACTCTTCAAATTGGTGGTAAATTAGAGGATACAAGTAAACGAATTGCTTCAATATTATCGTCGTGCAATGAATAAACAAAAAATAGCCATTCTTTGTAATTATTGGTTACTTCCCGAACGTATAGGTGGTATGGATTATTTTTTCTGGAAATTCGATGTAAAATGCAAAGAAAACAATATTGACATCGACTGGTTTTTTCCAAATAAATCGGATCATGGCAATTATTCTGGTTTAACTATTTATAGTAATGTAGAATTGAGTGTAGAGAATTATTTTCTTTCATTTTTAAAAGATAATAAACCTAAGTACACACACATTATTACCCATTTTGTAGAATTGTGTACTCCTTTGTTTTATAAAACAAAAAAACTCTCTAATGCAAAAATAATTGCAATAGATCATAATCCAAGACCTTTAAACGGATATCCGTTTAAAAAGAAATTGAATAAAAAGCTCAAAGGAATTTTGTTTTCAAGATATATCGATGTTTTTGTCGGAGTATCAAATTATACAGTAAACGAAGTTTTCAAAGATTTTGGAAATCATTTAAAATCTAAAACTTTAACCATCTACAATGGAGTAACGATAGATTTGATTTTAACGAGAGAGAAAAGAGCAACTGTTAATCCGATTTTTTTGGTAGCTTCTCATCTTAGAGAATCAAAAGGAATTCAGGATTTAATTGATGCTGTAAATATTCTTCCACTTCAAATAAAAAATGAAATTAAGATAGATATTTATGGAGAAGGACCTTACGAAAAACATCTGAAAAATAAAATCAAGGATTTAGATCTTGAAAATTGCTTTGTTTTTATGGGAAGTAAGCCAAATCTAAATGAAATTTTCTCCCATTATGATTACATGCTGCAACCTACCCATATGGAGTGTTTTAGTTTGTCAATTTTAGAAAGCCTTGCTGCAAATGTTCCTGTGATCACAACCAATGTAGGAGGCAATTTGGAAGCTATAACCTCAGGAGAAAACGGATGTATTTTTGAATCAAAAAATATAAAAGCTTTAGCATTATTATTGGAAGATATTTATTTAGGGAATAAAAAGATATCAGGTAACACGAGAGAATTAATCGCTAATTCCTTTTCTTTGCCGAAAATGGTAGAAAATCATTTTGACCTGCTCCAAAACAAAAACAAAATTAAAAAGTACACTAAATAAATATGTTTTTTAATTCCTTAGCATTTGCTATTTTTTTACCAATCGTTTTTTTCTTGTATTGGTTTGTTTTTAATAAAACAAAAAGTACACAGAACGCTTTATTAATTGTTGCCAGCTATTATTTCTATTCTTGTTGGGATTGGAGATTTCTTTTTTTACTGGTTTTCTCTACTTTTCTGGATTATTATACCGGAATTCAAATTGAAAAAGGAAAATCAGAACGAAATAGGAAATTTTGGTTTTGGCTCAGTATTTTAGTTAATTTAGGATTTCTGGGCATCTTTAAATATTACAACTTTTTCGCCTCATCATTTTCAGAATTATTAAATTCAGTTGGCATTAAGGCAAGCCCTATACTATTAAATGTAATCCTTCCTGTCGGTATTTCATTTTACACTTTTCACGGATTGTCGTACGTGATCGATATCTATTATAAACGAATAAAAGCCGAATATAACTTTGTAGATTATTCACTCTTTGTAAGTTACTTTCCACTTTTAGTAGCTGGGCCAATAGAGAGAGCGACACATTTATTACCTCAGGTAAAAGTAAAAAGAGAATTTGATTTTGAGAAAGCCAAGGAAGGTGTTTGTCAAATTATTTGGGGTTTAGTCAAAAAAGTAGTCATTGCTGATACTTGTGCTACATATGCCAATGCTATTTTTGACAATTATACCTCAATGAATTCTTTCTCGCTTATTTTGGGAGCAGTATATTTTGCATTCCAGATTTATGGAGATTTTTCTGGGTACTCGGATATTGCTTTGGGAGTTTCAAAATTGTTTGGTTTAGATTTATTAAGAAACTTTAATTATCCATACTTTTCAAGAGATATTGCAGAGTTTTGGCGTCGTTGGCATATATCGCTTTCTTCTTGGTTTCGGGATTATTTGTATATTCCGTTAGGAGGAAGTAAAGGCGGAATCTGGATGAAAATTAGAAATACATTTATCATTTTTGTGGTAAGTGGATTTTGGCACGGAGCAAATTGGACTTACATCGCTTGGGGATTTATAAATGCGATGTATTTTTTACCATTACTTTTATCAAACAGTAACCGAAATAATATAGATGAAATTCACCTCAAATTTAATTTTGATTCTGTAAAAGTAATTATCAGTATTTTTTCAACCTTTTTAATTACATGTGTCGCCTGGGTATTTTTTAGAGCAAAAACGATTACGGATGCCATTTTATATTTAAAAAGAATAATCACCGATAGAGATTTTAGTTTTCAATATTTAGATAATGAACGCTACAATTACGAATTAATAATTTTAATAGCTGTTTTTATTTTAGTAGAATGGAATAGTCGTACTAAAATTGAACCGCTTTCAGGTAAAAGAAATTTACTAAAAATAATGCTTGCTATAATCGCTATTATGGTTTTCGGAACATTCTCAGACTACAAAGAATTTATATATTTTCAGTTTTAATGAAAAAGTTTTTAATTTACATTGCAAAGATTATCCTTCTAATGATTTTACTAGGATTTTTACTTGACGGATTGTTTACAGCAATTTTTATGCAATCTTACAATAGAGGAAAAATTGAATCTGTATTCAATTCTAAAGCTCAGGATCTCGACGTTGTAATCTTAGGATCATCTCGTGCAAATAATCATTTTGTGTCTCAAATGTTTAAAGACAAAGGACTAAAAACTTTTAATTACGGTATGAGTGGAGGTCATTTGTTTGAAGCTTCTCTAATGCTTAAATTAATGATAGAAAGAAAATATGCAATTAAAAATGTTATTCTTGAGGCCGATTTGAACCTTGCAAATGATCAGAATTCAGAAGGTATTTCTGCCCTGTTTTTACCATATATTCATAATTCAGGAATAATAAAAGAGCATTTTAAAGTTAATAAAGATTTTAATGAATTGTACTACTTGCCTTTTTATAGATATATTAAATATGGTACAAAGATTGGCTTTAGAGAAATGTTTTTTACAGCAATCCATAAAAAAACAAATTCGTTGGATAATTTTGGATATTACCCGTTAGGAATTACAAAAAATGCCAATATGAAAGGTAACCTTACATACCTTTATCCATTGTTGAAAAATAAATACTACGAAGAAATTAAGAATATTTGTAAGCTCAATGGTATAAATTTAATTGCTGTAATGACTCCTGTTTGTGAAAATGAAAAAGGTTTGATTTATTTTGATAGAGTAAAAAAAGCATATCCCGAAATTTATAATTACGAGAATGTTGTTGCAGATGATAAATATTTTTCTACTTGTGGACATCTTAATGATGCTGGAGCCAAATTATTTACAGCAAGAATAATCAAAGATTTTTTTTCAAAGTAATATGTAAGTTGGTTAGTAATGAATAATATTTAAGAATGATAACTTTTTCGAAGCTTGAAAAAAAAGGACATTTAGGCAATCAGTTATTCCAGATCGCATCAACTATGGGAATTGCGATAAAAAATAATAAGGAATTTGGTTATCCTAAATGGAGCTATAATGATTCTTTTACTAAATCCTTGCCACTCATTCAAAATTTAGAATGGATTGCTCTTAAGGAAAAGCAATTTCATTATGATACAGTAGAACTTGATACTAAAAATTATGATTTAGAGGGATGGTTTCAATCAGAGAAATACTTTGATATTGATTCGGTCAAAAGTTATTTTCAGTTTGAAAGTAGTTTACTTACTAATTTAAAGATTAAATATAAAGACGCTTTTGCTAAAAAAACTATTTTAATATCGATTCGAAGGGGAGATTTTGTAGACCACGTAGATTATTTTCAATTACCCATCCAATATTATATTCAGGCTTTAACGTCTAATTTTCCAGATTGGAGTAATTCTAGTTTAATTATCTTAAGTGATGATATAGAATATTGTAAATACCATTTTTCGTTTCTTGAAAATGCTTTTTTTGCAAATCAATTATCAGCAATCGAGCAATTGGCTTTAAGCAGTATGTGCGACGATTTTATTATTAGTAATTCTACATTCTCATGGTGGTGCGCGTGGTTGGGAGAAAAAGAAAATAGTAAAATTATTAGACCATTACATTATTTTACAGATTCTAAGAGAAAAATTGATAGTGATCAGGATTACTTTCCTGAGAGATGGCAAATTTTTAATCACTTAAACTTGAAATTAGATCTAAAGGATTTTCAAATTGTATTAACAAAAGAAAATCCAGTTTTAGAAAAATATTTGAAACACAATTTTATTTTTAAAAATGAAACTGCAATTTTAAAATTAAACGAAACAGGTTATCTTGATCTAAAAAAAAATGAAGCAACCTTAATAATTAACGATTGTATTTTACCGCCTTTTCTTATTTATGTAGCAAAAACAAGTTTAGAAAATTCTGTAGGTTATGTAAAGGGAAATTTCTTTAATATTTCAAAATACCTCGATCAAAATCTTTTTCAAAAGCAATTTGATTATGGATTATTTGCTAAAGTTTTAAATAAAAAAAATAGTGAGAAGAAAACCAAAAAAATAGGATTTGTTGTAATCAGAAAAAATCAGGAAGAGATTCAAGGATTAAAACAAAATTTTAAAAACCTAGATTTCGAAAAATTAGATTTCAGAATTATTTATTCATTTGCCGGAAAAATTAAAGGATTTCCTGAATGTAAATATTATTTGAAGGCGCAGTCGCGCAAAGCAAAGGTTTTTGTCAAAACCAAAATTAAGAACATAATCAGGCCTAAAAAACATTAATTAGATAGATGCATATTAGTTTTATAACATCACATTTTCCTTTTCACGATTCAAAAAGTGTTGGTGGAATTGGAACAAGTATAAAAAATTTAAGCGATGAATTAGTTTCTTTAGGACATACTATTACGGTTTTTGTATATGGGCAGGACCAGGATGAAAAGACCGTCGAAGAAGGAATTAGTATACTTAAAATTAAAAATGTTAAACTAAAAGGACTTTCTTGGTTTCTTACTAGAAAGAAAATTCAGCATTTAATTAAAAAAGAGCATAGAACTTCTAAAATAGATATCATAGAAACACCAGATTGGGAGGGTATAACATCGTTTGTAAAATTACCATTTCCAGTTGTAGTGAGATTACATGGTTCTGATACTTATTTTTGCCATTTAGATAACCGAAAGGTGAAATGGATCAATAAATTTCATGAAAAAAGAGCAATAAAAAAAGCAGATGCTTGTCTATCTGTAAGCCAATATACCGCTACTTTAACAAATACTCTTTTTGGATTAAATAAGAAATTCACAATTATTCCCAATGGCATTAATACAGATATTTTTAAAAAAAGTGAGCCAGTTTCATTAATTAAAGAGGCGAAACACAATGAAAAATCAATATTATATTTTGGTGGTATTATTAGAAAAAAGGGATTGCTGGAAATCCCACATTACTTTAATAAAGTAAATCAAGTAATGCCAGAAGTACAATTAGTATTAATTGGTCGGGATATGGAAGATAAACTCACAGGCAATAATTCGACTTTTAGTATGATGAAATCAACTTTTACTCAGGCGGCAGTTCAAAAAGTCAACTTTTTAGGAAGTGTACCTTATCAGGAAATAAAAGCACATATAGAAAACGCAACAGTTTGTATATTTCCATCATATGCAGAAGCATTACCTGTTTCATGGATTGAAGCTATGGCTCTTGAAAAAGCAATAGTGGCATCTGACATTGGTTGGAGTAATGAAATAATAGAAGATGGAGTTGATGGGTTTAAAGTAAATCCAAAACAACATAATATTTTTGCAGATCGAATTTTGTTGCTGCTTCAAGATGATGAAGTAAGACAAGACATGCAAATTAAAGCAAGGAAAAAAATAGTTCAAAGTTTTTCTACAACAGTTAATGCTTTAAAAGCAGTACAGTTTTATAATGAAACAATTCATAAAAATGCTTGATCTAAAAGAGTTTGTAAATAGTAACGGTGAAGTAATTTTATATACTGGAGTTCCTGATTTGCATAAATTAGAAATTCTATCTAGAGGTGTTGGTGATATATGGCACAGCTCTTTTGAACAAGGTTATAAAAATGTTTTTCCAGAATTAGTTTACCAAACGGCTACTTTTTTTAACTACATTAATGATTTTGATAACTTAGACGAATGTGTAAGTTGGAGAATCAATCCAAATGCTTTTGCAATTCGCAAAAGGGTTTGGCAAATCTTAGGCGGATTTGATGTAGAATACATAAATCCTCAAATGCAGGCATTAGATTTTGGTTATAATGCTTTGAGAAATTCAGCAGCAATCCCTTTGTATATTAAAGACCTTTTTAATAATTGTTCAACGGAAATAGTCAGGATATCAGTAAAAGACAGATATGTTTTTTTTAAGAAAAATTTCAAGATTGATCATTCCCTTTTTATGTTGTTTAGAGAAGGTTTCTGGAAATGGAGCGAGTGGAATGCTTTTTTTTATGCCAATAAAAACTTTAAAAAAGGTCATGAAAAACCTATAGTTCCACCACGACAACTCAATAATATTGAAGGCAATCCATCTGTTAGTTATATTATACCTACGATGATGCGACAAGATTTTGCATTACAGCTTTTAAAGGATTTAACGAATCAAACTTTTAAAGTTTCTCAGGTTATACTAATAGATGCAACGCCAGAAGATCAAAGAATTAAGAATTTTTATCAAGAAAGTCAATATCCATTTGAATTAATTGTAAAATGGCAAGAAACCAAAGGTAGTTGCAGAGCGAGAAACGAAGCCATCGAATTGTGTACCGGTGATTACATTGTTTTTGGCGATGATGATATTCGTATACAATCTAATTTTATAGAAAATCATATTAGAATATTGCAGACTTATAAAGCAAATGCTTCAGATGGATTAGATATTACGGCAGACAATCAAAACCAAGGATTTGAAGATTTAGACATAAAACTCAAAAAGATCGATCATAAAAGATGGAAAGTTGGTATTTCTGAAACTTTTAATAATGCAAATACTTGTGTAAGGGCAGAATATGTTAGAAAATTAATAGGTAACGATATTAATTTTGATGGCGGATATGGCGAAGATAGTGACTTTGGAATGTCTTTAATCAAAATAGGAGTTGCCATAGTTTCAAATCCATTTTCGGTTAATTTACATTTAAAACCATCAGTTGGAGGATATCGTTTTTGGGGTAATCAGGCTAAGATTATGGGTAAAAAAAGAAAAGCGCAACCATGGGAATTAGATTCTCCCGTTAAGCTCGTTCGCCCTGTACCAAGTCCGACAATTATGTATGGAATTGTAAAACATTTTACACCACAACAAGTAGTAGAATATAAATACAAACATTTTTTTCTTTATCTTTTTAAGGGGTCTAAAAAAGGCTTATTATATCGATTTTTAAGGTTGCCATATAAAAACTTGCAATTTAAAAGATCTCTTTTTTATGCTCGAAAGCTAAATGAATTAGGGACTAGACATAAATAATAATAAAATTCTTTTGCCGTCAAATTAATTAAAAGATCAATTTTGATAAAATCAATAATAGTTATTTCATCTTCAGAAAATCATACAATTGCGATTGATAATAAAATGCGCAAAGTTGTTATTGATTTATCTCAGGTTAATCTTTTAAATTGTAATTCATTTGATATAAAAATTGTTTTCGCAAAGAATATTGTTCAAGTACGTAATCATGATTATACTTGGAAAAAAATTGAGACAGATTTTATAGCGAATGAATTTAGCCCCAAAATTGTAAAATTAGAAAATGGACAAATCGTTCAGGCAAATATCACTACAGGAATTTGGGAAATCAATTCAAATAATCCATCAGTTTTATTGTGGCGATTTAATCCGCAATTTGCTTCTCCTATTACAGATTATTTAGGGCATGAAAATAGAAAAAGTATCTTGCAAGCCAAACAGAAATTTGATTTTATTGAAAACCCAACTTTACTGTTTATCAAAAATCAAGCAATTGAAATAAGTAGGTCAAAATACCCATTTACAGCTATTGCTTGTTTTACTGATCATTGCGATTTTGATACTCCTGAAAATTTAGCGATTCAAAGAGAATTTTTCAAAGAACATGAGATCAAAATAACAAAAGGTTTTTTCTTAAATCATTTCTCGAAAAGACAAAAGAACGCCTCATTTCAAAATCAAAAAGAAGAACTACTAAAGTGGAATGATGACGGACATGAATTGTGTTACCATTCTCTTTCACAATCAATAAAATCGAATAAGGAAAGTTTCGAAGATTTCAATCAATTCATTCCTCCATTAGAAAATATAAAAGTTTGGATAGATCATGGATATCAACCGTATAATTTCTCTCTCTTTAAAAACAATAAAATTTCAACAGAAGAATTTGGTTCAGTTTTAAAAGAAAAAAAAATAAATGTTCTTTGGAATTATATTGATTCCGGAACCGCGACAAACGGAGTAATAAACCAGCTTAACACCAATCATTTTACTTTGTCTAGTTTTTTTAAAGGAAGCAAGGATGCTGGCTTAATAAAAAAGACACAACTCATAATAAAGAATATTGTTTTTCATTATTACAATGAGGAATATTTAATTTTGAGGTACAAAAACACTGCTTCAGGATTTAAAAAACTAATTTTACAGAAAGACATAAAATCATTTCTACCTTTTGCGAAAGATTTTTTTAAGCTCTCTTCGTCTATTTTTTTAGTTCTATTATATTGGAATAGCAATAAAAAGAGACCATATAAACTAGCAAAATATTCCCCCATTTTATTTAAACATAATATTGCCGATAATAAGTTTTATATATTTCAGACTTTAGAAATGTTAGATTTCAAAAAATCATTGTCAGAGAGAAATATAAATTCATTAGTAACGGAAAAAGGTGTTTTTATAGCGCATACTTATTTTTCAGTTCCGATGGAATATCATAGCGGAAGATTATTTGCTACACCAACAAAGATTGACGATCAAGTAACAGAAAGATTTAAATTTTTGTCGAATAAAATCAAAAACAAAGAAATCTGGAATCCAACACTTTCTGAGTTAATTGAATATTGGAAAGGTTTTGAAAACGCTATCTTAGATATAGATTCTAACGGAATTTTGTTTTTTAAAGATGATACCAATTTAACCTTTAGAAGATTTTCCTGATGAAGATTATTTTTACAAAAGAAGCGTGTTGGCTCGAAAAATGGGACAAATTTGTTTCCGAAAATGAACACGGAAGCCATTTATTATTGTCAGACTGGTTAAATTCATATAAATCATATGGATTCGATTTTGAGTTGCAACTTTGTTTAGAGAATGAGCAAATCATTGGAGGTTATGGAGCCGTTATAGCAAAATTTTTAATGTTTAAGTTTTATATAGTTCCGCATGGTCCAATTGTTTTAAAGGAGGATAAAACTATTTTAAAGCATCTTATTAAAAACATATCGATAAGAGCAAAAGAACTTAAAACTTGTTACTGTCAGATAACAGTTCCGTCGTTTTTTGAAGTAGAAACAAATAGTAATCAGATTTCGTTTTTTGAAAAACACCACTTTAGGAAAGGAAATCGTTTCAAGTATGTCTTTAGTTTTGTTGGATTAAATTGGTTAGATTTAAAAAAATATGTTAAAACGGAAGATATCCTATCTGATTTTAAATCATCAGTTAGACGCGATATTAGAAGTGCTGAAAGAAAACAAGTTGTAATTAGTTATGCATCAGATCAAAGTGAAATAAAATTAGCATATGAAATTTGTTTAGAGAATGCTAAAAAAGCCAATTATGCACTTAGAGATTGGCAAGATATAAAAGAAACAATATTTGCTTTAATTGAAAAAGGTGCAGGTAAATTTATAGTAGGAACGAAAGACAATGAAATAAAGGGCGCAATATTTTTAATTAAAACTGGAGGCTACTATAGTTATATTTTTGGTGGAAGTAAGAAAGAAAAGCCAGATTTGCTTGTTGGACATTTATTACAATGGGAAGCAATAAAATTATCTTTTTTAGAGAATTGCAACGGCTACAATTTGTCTTTGGGAGGCTCAAAGGGAGTACAAGAGTTTAAAAATGGCTTTAATACCAAACAATTAGTAGCAGAAGATTCAAAATATTACATAATAAATAGACCCATTTTATTTTCACTTTTTAATTTTATAGAAAAATATTTAAAACCATATAAAAGTAGAATAGCAAAAATTTTGGCGTCAATTAAAAAGATAACATAAAAGAAAAAACGTCAGAAGTTTTTTTTGAAAAGAGTCAAGTAATTAATTTAAACAAAAAAAAATACCCAAAGATATTTGTTTAAGGTATAAATAGAATTTAAATACACAGAATGAGATTTTCATTAATTATATGTACTTATATGCGCCCTGAATCATTGCTGGGTTTATTACAATCGGTTAAAAACCAAGTGTTATATCCAAGTCAAATTCTAATAATTGATGGTTCGCACACCGATGAAACTAAATGGATTTTAGAAGAAAATCGATTTCAAAATTTAGAATATATTTTGGTTTCGCAAGAAAATCGCGGATTGACCAAGCAACGAAATTACGGAATTTCGAAAGTGAATTTAGATGCTGAGGTAGTATGTTTTTTAGACGATGATACAGTTTTAGAAAAAGATTATTTTTATGAAGTAATAGAAACATTTAAAAATAATCTTGATGTTTCAGGAGTGGGAGGTATTGCAATTAATGAATACAAATGGAAGTTTCAGGAGCCAAACGCAATTTATGATCTTAAAAAATATTACTTATTTGAGGGGTATTATTATAAAGAAGGATTGCGAAACGTCGTTAGAAATTATTTGAAACTATCCTCTAATTTAGGTTCCGGAAAAATGCCAAATTATTCGCATGGAAGAACCTCTGGATTTCCATTAACAGGAAAGACATATGAAGTAGATTTGTTAATAGGGATGTCAATGTCTTTTAGAAAAAGCATTTTAGATCAAATTAAATTTTCGCGATATTTTGAAGGCTACGGTTTATATGAAGATGCCGATTTTAGTTTAAGAGCGTTGCAATTTGGTAAAAACGTAATAAATACCAAAGCTCAATTGTCTCATTTTCATGCATCATCAGGACGACCAAATAAGTATAAATATGGTAAAATGGTCGTTAGAAATGGATGGTATGTTTGGCGAATTAAAAACCCGAAACCAAATTTTAAAGATCATTTAAAATGGAATGCTATAAGCTTATTGCTTACCGTAATTCGATTAAGTAATGTTGTTACAGATAATAATAAACAAGAAGCTTTTACAGAAGCTCTTGGTAGAACAATAGGATGGTGGAGTTTGATTTTTAATAAACCTAAAGAACAAAATATTTAGATGAGTTTATTTCAACTTATAAAATCAGATTACAAAAAATACCAAAAGTATGGAGGTTATTTCTTTGCGATTGTATTTTTTACACAAGGTTTTTGGGCTACTTTTCAATATAGAATTGCACATTATATTTATGAAAAGATTACCTGGAAAATATTTAAAATTCCTTTACAATTTTTAACCCTAATATGGCAAAAGGCGATCGAAATTCTAACCGGAATTTCAATATCATGTTCTGTTAAGATTGGGCATTCATTATATATAGGTCATTTTGGAAATATCATAATTAATGCAAATGCAATTATTGGCGATAATTGTAATATTTCGCAAGGAGTTACAATTGGAGTATCTGGTCTTGACGAAAAAAGAGGAACTCCTATTCTAGGAAATGATGTATATATTGGAGCAAATGCTGTAGTAGTTGGTAAAATTAGTATTGGAAATAATGTTCTGATAGGTGCTTGCTCAATGGTAAAAGATTCCTTACCGGATAACTCCGTTGCATTAGGAGTGCCTGCAATTATAATTTCTCAAAAAGGCTCAAAAGGATATATTTAATGAAGTTACTAATTGTTTCAGCGGCACCATTAATTTACAAAGACAAAGCAGTATTTGCGTACAGCCCTTATGTAAATGAGTTGATCATACTAAAAAAATATAGTGATGAACTTATTTTGTGTTGTCCCGTTTGGAAGCAAGAAAATGGGCTTTTGGTAGCAACGATTCCTTTTTCAATTTCAAAACATTTCAAACTAATAGACTTTAGTTTAGTTTCTTTTGTAAATGTTTTGCAATCATTTTTTAGCAGTTTTTATAATATTATCGTTTTGTTTAAAGCAATGAAATGTGCAAGTCATATTCATTTGCGATGCCCGGGAAATGTAGGTTTGCTGGCAAGTTTTGTTCAGGTTTTTTTCCCGAATAAAATAAAAACTGCTAAATATGCAGGAAATTGGGACCCTCAAAGTAAACAACCTTATACCTACAAGATTCAAAAATGGATTTTAAATAATACTTTTTTGACGCGAAATATGACAGTATTAGTGTACGGAAATTGGGAAAACCAATCAAAAAATATCAAGCCCTTTTTTACCGCTTCTTATTTTGAATCTGAGAAAGAAAGTATTACTAAAACAAGTTTAGATTCAAAAATAGAATTCATTTTTGTTGGTAGTTTAGTATCAAGTAAAAATCCAATGTATGCAATAAAATTAGTAGACGAATTAACGAAAAAAGGATTAGTAATAAGTTTGAATTTATACGGAGAAGGTGCCGAAAGAAAAAAAATAGAAGAATACATTCAAACAAACAATCTTAGTAAGTTTATTTTTTTGCATGGGAATCAAAATCAAGATATTATTAAAAAAGCTTATAAAAAAAGCCATTTTGTAGTGTTACCATCTAAAAGCGAAGGTTGGCCAAAAGCCATTGCCGAAGGAATGTTTTGGGGCTGCGTGCCAATTGCTAGTAAAGTTTCGTGTGTCCCTTTTATGCTTGATTATGGAAATAGAGGTATTTTGTTAGAAATGAATTTAGATCAAGATGTAAAACAAATAGAAAACGAGATTGCTAATAATGGTTTTGAAACAAAAAGTAAATTAGCAACAAGTTGGTCTCAAAATTATACCATCGATGTTTTTGATACAGAAATAAAAAAGCTATTTAAACCATGAGAATTGTTCAAATTATAGATTCTCTAGAAGCTGGCGGTGCTGAACGAATGGCGGTTAATTATGCCAATGCATTAGCAAAAGAAATCGTTTTTTCGGGTTTAATAACATCTAGAAAAGAAGGTTTGTTGCGCAATCAAGTTCATGAAAGTGTCTCTTATTTATTTTTAAATAAAAAAAGAAAAATTGATTTTAAAGCGGTTTTTAAATTCCGCAAGTATTTGATAAAGAATAAAGTTGATGTAATTCATGCGCACAGCTCTTCTTTTTTTATTGCCAGTCTTGTTAAAGTAACTTTGCCAAAAATTAAAATTATCTGGCACGATCATTACGGAATTTCGCAAGATTTAAGTTCCAGAAAAAATTTGACCTTAAAAATATGTTCCCTTTTTTTTGTGGGTATTATTTCAGTTAATTCAGCATTAAAAAATTGGGCAAAATCTTATTTGTGTTGCCCGAATTTGCTTTACCTTCCAAACTTTATTATTGAATCTCCAATTTTAGACGAAAAGGTGCATTTAAATGGATTAGAAGGAAAAAGAATTATTTGTATCGCAAATTTGCGACCACAAAAAAATCATGAATTATTGATCGAAGCTGCTCATGCGATTATAAACAATTATCCGGATTGGAGTTTTCATTTAATTGGAAAAGATTTCGAAGACGAATATTCCAGGCAATTGAGAAAAAAAGTCAGCGATTTAAAACTACAGGAAAATGTCTTTTTTTATGGATCCAGTAAAAATGTGAGTTTAGCACTTGCGCAAAGTCAAATTGCTGTTTTATCATCACTTTCAGAAGGACTTCCGTTAGCAATTTTAGAGTACGGACTTCATAAATTGCCAGTAGTGGCAACAAATGTTGGCGAAATTGCTAAAGTAATTACTTCTGAAAGAGAGGGTTTGGTTGTAGAGTCAAACCATTGTAATGAGTTTGTTGAAGCAATTGAAAGATTAATCGTCGATCAAAAAATGAGAGATGACATAGCTTTGGCTTTACATCATAATATTCAATTAAATTTTAGCGAAACGACTATTATCAAAGAGTATCTTTTATGGTTGAAATCTTTGACTACTTTTGCCATTTAATAACAGTAAATAAAAAATGAAAAACACAAAATTGTCTTATAGTTTTCTGCTTCTAATTCACGCGGCAATTGCTTTAGCTGTTTTTGTATTACCTTTTTTGTCTAAAATATATGCGCTTTTAATTCCAATTGTAGGTTTCTACATTATTTACCAAACCAAAAATAGGAATAATGAGGTACTTTTAGTAGCGGCATATTTGGTTGGTGTTGAAGTTTTTTTGCGAATGACAGGAGGTAATTTTAACAATGAGTTTGTCAAGGTTAATGTGATTTTTTTCATGTTAGTAGGTATGATTTACAGTAATTTTTCTACAAACTCCTTTATTTATGGATTTTTCCTGATACTGTTAATTCCCGGTATTTTAATTACTTCTACGGTTTTTAATCCTTCTATAGATATAAAAAAGTCATTAGTTTTTAATTTATCCGGGCCGGTATGCTTGGCCGTGTCATCGATTTACATGTTTAAAAGAAAAATTCTGTTTTCAGATCTGCAGAATGTATTAATTGCAATGGCTTTACCAATATTAAGTACCACAGTATATTTATTTTTGTTTAATCCTAGTGTAAGAGATGTGGTGACTGGAACACAATCTAATTTTGAAACTTCGGGTGGGTTTGGTCCTAATCAGGTTTCAACTGCTTTAGGTTTAGGTATGTTTATTTTTTTTACCCAATTGGTATTGTTTTCAAAATTAAAAAAAACAATCGTTTTAAATAGTGCTTTACTTATGTTTATTACTTACCGAGGAATTGTTACCTTTTCCAGAGGAGGAGTTATTACGGCAGTTGTAATGATTTTGTGTTTGTTATTTTTGTTATTTAGATATTCAAATTCAGCAGGAAAAAGTAAATTTTTATTAGTCTTCATTCTAACGAGCTTAATGGGAGTTGGAGTTTGGACTTATTCTTCTTTTCAGACAAAAGGACTTATAGAAAAACGTTATGCAAATCAAGATGCACGTGGTAGAGAAAAGAAAGACAATTTAGGTGGAAGAGAGCAAATTATGAGTGAAGAGTTGAAGCTTTTTATGGATAATCCAATCTTAGGCGTTGGAGCAGGGATGGGAAAAGAAATTAGAAAAGAAACTTTTGGTCAGGAAGCAGCCTCACATAGTGAGATTACCCGCATGCTTAGTGAACATGGTCTATTTGGTGTTTTTGGACTTTTAATACTTTTAACAACTCCTTTAATTCTCTACATCAATAATAGACAGCATTTATATTTTTTTTCTTTTTATGTGTTTTGGTTGTTGACAATAAATCATGCCGCAATGCGTATTGCAGCTCCTGCTTTTGTATATGCATTAGCACTTCTTTCAGTACAACTTAAAAATCCTGAAATAGCAGAAAAATCCGTCCAGTAAATTATTTTTTTTATAATACATTTGCCTCATGTTTAAGCCCCTAAACAAAATAGAATAAATGTTTTCAAATAATAAAATGCATTTCGAAATTTCAGAAAGAAGAATATTGCTTCTTGTTTTTGATGCTGTTTTTGTTTTATCAGCTTTATATGCTTTAAGTGTAATATCTAACTACGGTTATTTTGTTTTTGAGCAAAGGCATATTTTTAGAATCGTTTTATTGGTAAGTTATATTTACATTTTTGGATTAATTTTCGAAATGTATAATCTACAGGTTGCGAGTAATCAATTACAAATTCTTCAAAGTGTAATTTTTACAGCAACAGCGACAGGCTTAGCCTATTTATTTACACCTATTTTATCGCCGGAATTACCCAAACAGAGGCTAGTAATATTGACTTTCTATGCTGTCATAATTTGTACCTTGTTATTATGGCGTTTGTTTTATGTTTATTTTTTAGCATCACATAGATTTTCTCAAAATGTAGTTTTAATATGTGATCAAAATCAGGTAGAAGAATTGGTATCAGGACTTGAGAGCGTCGATCCACATTATAAAATTATTGGTTTCGTAAATTCAGATTCAGTTTCTGATGAGCAATCAGATTTTCATTATGTTAAAAAGATTGAAAAGAGAGATTTAGAAGCTTTTGTGGTTCACAATCAGGTTGCAGAAATTGTTATTGCTTCTCAAAAAACGGATGGTATTACTGCCGATTTATACCAGCAATTACTTCATTTATTAGAGTCTGGAAATGTTATTCGCGAATATACACAAGTTTACGAAAGTAAAACTCAGCGTATTCCGGTGCATTATATTGCTAGAGATTTTTACAGGTTTTTTCCTTTTAGCAGAAGTAATAGTAACAAACTATATTTATTTTTAGTTCGCTTTTTAGATTATTTATTCTCTATAATTGGTTTAGCGGTCTGTATTGTTTTGATCCCTTTTATTTTTATTATCAATTTAGTAGCGAACAAAGGTTCATTGTTTTATACGCAGGAACGAGTAGGTAAAAATGGGGTTATTTTTATAATCTATAAGTTTAGAACAATGCTTGGAAATTCTGAGGCAAACGGAGTTGTTTTTGCAACCTCAAATGATAAAAGAGTTACTCCTTTTGGAAAAATGATGCGCAAGTCCAGAATTGACGAATTACCACAGTTTTTTAATGTTTTAATGGGCGATATGGCAGTTATTGGTCCAAGACCTGAACGACCTTTTTTTGTTGAAGAAATAGCTCAAATAATGCCGTTTTATGAAACCAGACATGTTATAAAACCAGGGCTTACAGGTTGGGCACAAGTTAATTATTCTTATGGAGAATCTATCGATGAGAGTTTAATAAAGCTTCAGTATGATTTATACTATATCAAACACCGTAGCATCTTTCTAGATTTGAGTATCACCTTTAAAACCATTACTACAGTTTTATTTTACCGCGGGCAGTAGTTAAGAGCAATAGTTTAGATAATAATAGGAATACGTTTTTTATTTCGAATAGCTACTCTTACCAAAACAAATCCGCTAGTTATGATCATTGGTAAAACAATTAAGAAATGGGCTTTGTTGATTAAGAAGATAGTGTAAACGATCAAAAAGATCAAGTGTATAACGGCAAATCGATACGTCCATCTTTTGTTTTTTGCAATTGAAAAGAAAATCAAAAGCAACAAAAGCGGACTAAATAAAAGTACATTGTAATTCATTGCCAGTTCTTGGTGAAGAGAATAAAACCCAATAATCACAAAAAAGACTCCAATTAAAGATAAAATTATAAGATAAATTTTATCAACTATTTTGTTATGTGCTAAGACTACAAAAGCCAATATAATAAGATAAGTGTAAACGTTATTCCACCAAGATGAAGGCGTTTCTTTTTCAAAACTTAACAATGTTTTGCTTTTGCTTGCTAAAGGATGATTTTGAAAACTAGTTTTTTCTAAGCTGTTTTTTAATTCAAAAGGCAAAAATATCTTTGTCCCTAATTGATCTACTTTGGTTCCAAAAATAATACTTGTTCCTAATTGCTCGTAAAAGTGTCCATTAAAATAAGGAAATAAAATAGAGCGGTAAGTTATATCAGTATCACCTTTTTTGGTAATTACATTTCCATTTAAAGAGGAATTAATAACGTCAACAACCATTGAAGTACAGTTCTTATCAATAAATTTATAGGTATAAAAACGATCTTCCGTAAATATAGTTTTATTTAGTTTGTCAAAAAGCTTTTGTTTCAACTCTTGCGGAATAATCAATTCCTGCTCAAAAATGCTTCTTTTTTCAGTAGTGTATTCATTCACGAAATCTCCAAATGCGGCTGCAGTTGCACAATATTGTAAGTCACCTTTGGCAAATTTGGCAACAAAGTTAGGGGTTCTAAAATCAAAAGTACCATAGTTATAAACAACATCAATATTATTTGCAGGATCAGCAACTCTAATGGCTGTGTGACCAAAAAAAGAATACGATTCGTTACCAAGTCCACAAGTTAGAACACTTATTTTAGCATCTTTTGATAACGGTAAATTTTGGCTAAAACCAACAAAACTTAGTAATAATAGTAAACTAAAAAGTGTTTTTGTGAAAATGACATTTTTCATAATTTAAAATTTTAAGAAGTGTAAGGTTTTATAAATTTTATCTAAAGATACCCAAATCTACTTTTAAAGAAAAAATATTTGAGTATAAAGCTGTACTTTGGTTTCCTAAGTCAGTCAAAGCATAGTCAACCTGAATGCCTTTGTATTTAAAACCCAATCCAATATTAGGCTGAAAATTTACTTTTTCAGTATTATCCAGTTGCGTTACATTTTGAAAATTTCCTGCACCGGCTCTTAAAAATACAAGATCAGTATACCCAAATTCAAAACCAATTGCAGGATCAATACTTACTGCTTTTGAAGAAATAATATCGTTAGTTTGCTCAAATCTCATATTCAAATTTGTAGCAACTAAAAGACTATAATCGTTATGAAATTCAAATTTTCTAGAAACTCCTAATTGCGCTTTTGGTAAAGTAATCTCAGTGCTTTCTGGTAATTCATTGTTTTCTCCCGGAATAGCATTTGCAATTTTTTGATATTCTTTCTCGTCAATATTCCATATGTTATACGTAGTTGTAATATCTCGAAGCATTAATCCAAATTTCCAATCATTACGTTCGAACTGAAGACCAATATCAAATCCAAAACCCCACGAATTAGCAAATTTTCCAATAATTCGTCTAATTACTTTTGCATTAACTCCATATTGAAATCCGTCAACAGGCAATTTTCTGGCATAAGAAAAAGTAAAACCATAGTCAGCAGTCGAAAACAAGCTAATTCTATTATAATCAATATTACCTTGGTTGTCGATTAATTGTGTAGTGTCCATAATATCATCAACACCAAAACGGATCATCGAAATTCCCCAAGCACTTCTATCGTCAATTGGACTTGCGTAACCTATATAATCATACTGAGCAATATTTGCAAAGTAATTAGCATGCATTAAAGAAATTTGATGATCTTCAAGATTAGTCAAGCCAGCAGGATTCCAATAAACAGAATTGACATCATTTGTGGAGGCAACTACTGCACTCGACATTCCTAATGCAGCTGCGTCGACACCAATATTCATGAATTCATTCGAATATTTTCGAACAGTCTGAGCATATTGTACTGAACAACTCCACAAGGATAAAAAGACTAGAATTTTCTTCAACGGATACTTTTTTACAAACCGAAGTCTGTTTTAATTTTTACCAAAAATATAATATTTTACTCAGCAAATTTATTCCTTTTGATAAATATTACTAAAGCCAAAAAATCAATTGAAAAACTCTTGCAAAAACCCCTTTTTAGTTGCACTTATTATGCTAAATTTGTTGCATTACATTATCAAATAATTTAAAACATGAATATTAAAAAACACATTCCTAATTTAATTACATTAATCAATTTGTTTTGCGGTTGTATCGCGGTTGTTTTTGTGTCAAAAGGCAATTTTGAAATGGCTTTTTATATGGTTTGTTTAGGAATCTTTTTTGATTTTTTTGATGGCTTTTTTGCCAGATTATTCAAAGTTTCAAGTCCACTTGGGTTGCAGTTAGATTCTTTGGCAGATATGGTAACAAGTGGTGTTGTACCAGGTTATGTAATGTACAGTTTGTTTTTAAAAAGTGCAAATCCTAATAACGAAATTGCGTCGACCATTATTCCCTTTTTAGGATTTATAGTTACTTTGGGGTCTTGCTACAGATTGGCTAATTTTAATATCGATACACGTCAAACAGATTCGTTTATTGGTTTGCCAACGCCCGCAAATGCATTATTTATTTTGAGTTTACCTTTGGTTATTGAGTATTCAGATTCTCTAGTAATATTCGGAATTTTAACCAATCACTGGGTTTTATTGGCAATTACTTTATGTAGTGCTTATATTTTGAATGCTGAAATTCCTTTGTTTTCATTAAAAATAAAGAAATTTAATCTAAAAGATAATGCATTGCAAATGGTCTTTTTGTTGGTGGCGGTAGTTTTAGTATTACTTCTTCAATATCTTGCTATTCCGTTAATTATCATTTTTTATGTGTTGTTATCGGTTGTGAATAATCTTTTCTTGAAAAAGTAGATTTATTTGAATGGCAAGAAAAACAACTACACGAAGAACCTCATATTCTCGAAAAGCGAAACCTCAAAGATCGTTTTTGGCAAGTGGGCTTCGCTTTATTATTTATTCATTTTTAGTAATACTTTTTTTTAGTACAATTTATCATTATCGTGATGGATTGGCTTATTATCTTGGTTTTAAATCAAGTAAAGTCTTAGATGAAAATGAGGTTGATAAACATCTTTCAGATGTTAGAAATATTCAGGTTCTAGAGAATCATAAAGGAAAAGTTATAGGTATTGATGTTTCAGAATTTCAAGGAAGCGTTCAATGGGGCGAAGTTGAGGTTCTGGAAGAAAAATATCCTGTGCAATTTGTTTTTATTCGCGCTACAGCTGGCAATGATCGAGTTGATAGACAATTTGAGAATAATTGGCGTGGAGCAAAAAAACATAAAATTATACGTGGAGCCTATCATTATTATCGTCCAAACGAAAATTCGATAGAGCAGGCAAATCTTTTTATAAAAACTGTAAAGTTGCAAAAAGGCGATTTACCGCCAGTATTAGATATTGAACGATTACCAAAGAATCAATCTTTAGATAGTTTAAAAAAAGGCCTAAAACGCTGGTTGAATAAAGTTGAAGAGCATTATCAAGTACGTCCAATAATTTATACCGGAGAGCGTTATTACGGAGATTTTTTGAAAGAAGAATTTGGCGAGTATTTATTTTGGATTGCCAACTATAATTTTTACAGAGAAAAAATCGAAGACGATTGGCTTTTTTGGCAGTTTACAGAAAAAGCTTATTTACCTGGAATAAAACACAAAGTCGATGTAAATATATACAACGGAGATTTACAACAATTACAGTTTATTACAGTGGAGTGATTTGCTTTTAGATCTGATTTATTTTGATAAAATTAGAACAATAATTATTACGAGCGGTAAGAGAAGTAAAACCGAATAAGGATTAGCAAAGTTTATGGTATATCCCAACCATTCAATTTTTTTTGGCGGGAGTAATCGTTTATCTTTCGGATTGTAATAAAAGAACCTTAAACGCCAATTATTTGGGTCTTTGTGCCAATTGTCGTAATCTTCCTGAGTTGGTTTTTCTGACTTCATTTTTTTTTAAATTAGTTTTCAGTCTGCGTTTTCAGTATTCATTGAGACTGAAAATGCAGACTGTGTACTTTTTTAAAACTCAAGTTTCTTTTTACGTAATTCGAAATTTTGTCCAAGATAAACACGGCGAACCATTTCATCTTCAACTAATTCCTCCGGAACACCCGCTTTCAAAATTCCACCTTCAAACATTAAGTATGTTTTATCAGTAATTGCTAAAGTTTCCTGAACGTTATGATCTGTAATAAGAATTCCGATATTTTTATTTTTTAATTGAGCAACAATTCTTTGGATGTCCTCAACCGCAACAGGGTCAACTCCTGCAAAAGGTTCATCCAATAAAATAAATTTAGGATCTGTTGCAAGGGCACGAGCAATTTCAGTACGACGACGTTCTCCTCCAGAAAGTAAATCACCTCTGTTAGTACGAATATGCTCTAAGCTAAATTCCTCAATTAAGCTTTCCATTTTTGCAATTTGCTCTTCTTTAGAAAGTTTAGTCAATTGCAAAACACTTAAGATATTGTCTTCGATACTTAATTTTCTGAAAACAGAAGCTTCTTGTGCTAAATAACCAATTCCTTGTTGCGCACGTTTGTACATTGGATAATCAGTAATATTCAAATCATCAAGATAAATATTTCCCTGATTTGGTTTAACTAATCCTACAATCATATAAAACGAAGTAGTCTTTCCGGCACCGTTTGGACCCAGAAGTCCCACGATTTCTCCTTGATTTACTTCGACAGAAATCCCTTTTACAACACTTCGGCCTTTGTAGGTTTTGATTAAATTATCGGCTCTTAGCTTCATTTTTAATTAGATAATTAGGTAATTAGAAAATGAGATAATTAAAAAAACTAACTCAACTTCAATTTTATAATTTGATTTGAAAGGCAAAATAAATGTAAAATAACCAATCCGATGAATCAATTAACATATTATTGCATTTTCAAAATTTAGAATTTGTATTTCAGAATTAAAGAATTAGGGTATTTAGAAATTATCTAATTATAAAATTGACACATTTTCTAATTGGCAGCTTCTTCTTCCAAAGCTTCCCAAAATTCATAAGCTCTACGTAAATGAGGTACTACAATTGTTCCTCCAACTAAAGTTGCGATTCCCATAGCTTCCATCATTTCTTCTTTTGTAACGCCTTCTTTGTGACTGGTTTCTAAGTGATATTTTACACAATCATCACAGCGCAAAACAGCAGACGCTACTAATCCTAAAAGTTCTTTTGTTTTTACATCAAGAGCTCCCGGAGCGTAAGCATTTGTGTCAAGATTAAAAATTCTCTTCACAATTTTATTATTGTCAGCCAATAATTTTTCGTTCATTTTAGAACGGTAGTCGTTGAATTCTTGTATGATATCAGACATTTTCTTTCAATTTATTTTTATAAACAACCTTCGAAATAAGAATACTTACTTCATATATAATCAACATTGGAATAGCTACAATAGTTTGACTCACAACATCTGGAGGCGTAACAATTGCTGCTACAATTAAGATGATTACTACGGCATATTTCCAATATTTTCTTAAGAACATAGGAGTTACCAATCCTAATTTTGTCAAGAAGTAAATAACGATTGGTAACTCAAAAAACATTGCGCTACCAAGAATACTGGTTTTAACCATTCCCATATAGGAGTCAAGAGTAAACTGATTCTTTACAACATCACTCACAGAGAAAGTTGCAACGAAATTTACTGACATTGGGATTACAACAAAATAACCAAATAGTACTCCTAAAAAGAAAAGCAATGAAGAAACGAATATGAATAGTTTCGCATTTTTACGTTCTTTCTCATATAAAGCAGGGCTGATAAATTTCCATATTTCCCATAGAATGAATGGGAAACTTAGTATGAAACCAGCCAAAAGGCACATCCATACAAAGATATTTACTTGTCCTTCCATTTCGGTATTCTGAATAATGAAATTTAATTCAGTGATACAAATGCTGTCAGCAAATCCCAATTGATGAGATAAATCGCAGAACCACACATAAGTAAAAAAAGTAGGTCTTATTGGTCCTAGAATAATTTGATCAAATAAATAATCACTAATAAAATAAGTAAAAAAAGCCATAATGCATATTGCAATTGTGCTTCTTACTAATAACCATCTTAGTTCTTCAAGATGGTCTAAAAATGACATCTCGCCAAGGTTTTTTTTTGCCATTATACGATTCCTTCTTTTAAAATGTCATGTAAATGTAGTACACCTTTGTACTCTCCGTTGTCTGCCACAATAAGTTGTGTTATTGAAAAATCTTCTAAAATATTCAGTGCATCAACCGCCATTGTTTCTGAAGAAACTAATTTAGGGTTTTTTGACATAATATCCTTTGCGGTTAAGTCAGCAATAGTATCTACGTCATTTAGCATTCTTCGGATGTCTCCATCAGTAATAATTCCGATAATTTTGTTATTTTCGATAACGGCTGTTACGCCTAGTCTTTTTTCTGAGATTTCAAAAATTACCTTTTTAACCGAAGTTTCCGGAGTTACTTGAGGTTTTAATGAGTGTTCAATCATATCTTTCACGCGAAGTAAAAGTTTTTTACCTAAAGCGCCACCTGGATGATAAACTGCAAAATCTTCTGGTTTAAAATCACGCATTTCCATTAAACAAACTGCAAGAGCATCGCCCATAACAAGTTGCGCAGTTGTGCTGTTTGTTGGAGCTAGATTTATTGGGCAAGCTTCCATTTCGACAGTAGTGTTTAAAACATAGTCAGAACCTTTGGCTAAAAAAGAAGTTACGTTTCCGGTGATTCCAATTAAAATATTTCCGAAACGTTTTAATAACGGAACCAAAGCTTTTATTTCGGGACTATTTCCACTTTTTGAAATGCATATTATAATATCTTCATTTTGTATCATTCCTAAGTCGCCATGAATAGCTTCTGAGGCGTGCAAGAACATAGATGGAGTCCCGGTAGAGTTAAAAGTAGCAACCATTTTTTGAGCAATAATGGCGCTTTTTCCAATGCCTGTAACGATCAAACGACCTTTAGTTTCATAAATGCGTTGGGTTGCTTCGTAGAAATTTTCGTCTAGAAAATCAATTAGTTTTGTAATTGCTTCACTTTCAGAGAGTATGGTTTTTTTGGCGATTGCCAATATATTTTCTTTTGTGATCAAAACAGAATATTTAAAATTTGTATGTATAAAAGAAAGTTGTATCTTTATGTGTTGCAAATTTATACAAAATATCCATTAATATAAAGAATGAATTCAAACGAAATTGAAATACACAAGGAATTAAAGAAGTATTTCGGCTTTAGCCAATTTAAGGGCTTGCAGGAGCAAGTCATTACAAGTATTTTAAATAAGAAGAATACTTTTGTAATTATGCCTACCGGTGGTGGAAAGTCTCTTTGTTATCAATTACCCGCTTTAATTCAGGAAGGAACAGCAATCGTTGTTTCTCCTTTAATTGCTTTGATGAAAAATCAGGTTGATGCAATTCGTAGTCTTTCTTCAGAAAACGGAATAGCACATGTGCTAAATTCCTCCCTTACCAAAACAGAAATCGCACAAGTTAAAAAAGATATTACCTCTGGTTTGACTAAACTTTTGTATGTGGCGCCGGAATCTTTAACTAAAGAAGAGTATGTTGCTTTTTTGCAAAGTGTGCCAATTTCATTTGTAGCTATTGATGAAGCTCATTGTATTTCAGAATGGGGACACGATTTTAGACCTGAATACCGAAATCTGAAAAACATAATCAAACAATTGGGGCAAGTACCAATTATTGGACTTACCGCAACTGCAACCCCAAAAGTTCAGGAAGATATTCTCAAAAATTTGGACATGTCTGATGCGAATACTTTTAAAGCATCATTCAACAGACCAAACTTATACTACGAAGTTCGGACAAAAACAAAAAACATAGAATCGGATATTATTCGATTTATTAAACAACATAAAGGCAAGTCTGGAATTATTTACTGCTTAAGTCGTAAAAAAGTAGAATCGATTGCCGAAGTTTTACAAGTTAATGGAATAAGTGCTGTTCCGTATCATGCAGGTTTAGACGCAAAAACCCGCGCCAAACATCAGGATATGTTTTTGATGGAAGATGTCGATGTTGTAGTAGCAACAATTGCATTTGGAATGGGAATCGATAAACCAGACGTTCGTTTTGTAATACATCATGATATTCCAAAATCGCTGGAAAGTTATTATCAGGAAACTGGTCGTGCCGGACGTGATGGAGGAGAAGGACATTGTTTAGCTTACTACTCTTATAAAGATGTAGAAAAGCTGGAGAAGTTTATGTCTGGAAAACCGGTTGCAGAGCAAGAAATTGGTTTTGCTCTTTTGCAGGAAGTTGTGGCTTATGCCGAAACCTCAATGTCGCGCAGAAAGTTCTTACTGCATTATTTTGGTGAAGAATTTGATGGCGAAACAGGCGAAGGTGCAGATATGGATGATAACGTTCGTAATCCTAAAAAGAAAATTGAGGCCAAAGATCAAGTTGTTAAATTGTTGGAAATTGTTCGCGATACCAAACATATTTACAAATCAAAAGAAATTGTGTTTACTTTAATAGGTCGCGTAAATGCAGTTATTAAAGCACATAAAACAGATACACAATCTTTTTTTGGTTCAGGATCTGATCATGACGAGAAATATTGGATGGCTTTACTTCGCCAAGTTCTCGTGGCAGGTTATTTATCAAAAGATATTGAAACCTATGGTGTGGTAAAAATCACCAAAGAAGGTTTGAATTTTATTAAAAAACCAGTTTCATTTATGATGTCTGAAGATCATGAATACAATGAATCTGAAGATGAAGCAATCGTAACCGCATCCAAAACATCAGGAACTGCAGATGAAGTTTTAATGGGAATGTTGCGTGAATTACGTAAAAAAGTAGCCAAAAAACTTGGAGTCCCTCCGTTTGTTGTTTTTCAAGATCCTTCTCTTGAAGATATGGCTTTAAAATATCCAATTACATTAACTGAATTGTATAATATTCATGGTGTTGGAGAAGGAAAAGCAAAAAAATACGGTGGAGAATTCGTGGCTTTAATTAGTCGATATGTTGAAGATAATGATATTATTCGCCCAGACGATTTAGTAGTAAAGTCTACAGGAGTAAATTCGGCAAACAAACTATACATCATTCAAAACATAGATCGAAAGTTATCATTAAAAGATATAGCTTCGGCAAAAGGTTTGACAATGGACGCTTTGATTAAAGAAATGGAGCAAATTGTCTATGCTGGTACCAAGTTAAATATCAAATATTGGGTTGACGATATGCTAGACGATGATCAGCAAGAAGAAATTCATGATTATTTCATGGAATCAGAATCAGATAAAATCGAAGACGCTCTTAAAGAATTCGATGGCGATTATGATATTGATGAATTACGCTTAATGCGTATTAAATTTATTAGCGAAGTAGCGAATTAAAAATAAATTCCAAAACAAAAAAAAACAATAAAAAAATCCAAATTCCAAGCTATGATGAGCAATTGGAATTTGGATTTTTTTTATTGGAATTTATTCTTCGTATATTTCCCCTCGATGCGGTTTTAAAGCATCTCGTACCTGAATCATATTTTCATCGGTTACAACCATAAAAGCAATAGCTTGCATTTCGTTTATGATTTTGAAGCCTGTAATATTCAGAGGTAATTTTTCTATTGCGATATATTCTTTTAAATGAATTTCATGATGCTCGGCTGTTTTTGCAGAAGCAGGGCCACGAAAATCCCAAATCAATTTTATTTTTCTAGACATTTTTTTAAGGTGCAAAGGTTGAGAGGAACAAAGGTACAAAGTCTATTTTTAATAAAAGGTTCTGCGATTCTGAGATGCTATCCCGAAGCTTCGGGACTGAGGTTTTTTTCTGTAGAGATGCAGCGTCGCAAAGAAATTAAAAAACTTTGCTTCTTCGCGCCTTTGCGAGATTAAAAAACAAAACTTAGCGCACTTTGCGGTTAATTATATAAAGTCAGTTCAAAATACTACTTTTGCATGTTCTTTTCATAGAAAGAAAAGCTAATAGAATAAAAAAGATACAATGCCAAAAGAACTTTTACTTCAGGTAACACCAGAAATAGCTGCAAACGAATCGCTGCTTAAAGACTATTTGTCTAAACAAATAAAAGTTTCTCCAAAGGAAATTCAACATATTTCTATTCTAAAACGTTCTATTGATGCGCGCCAAAAAGCGATAAAAATTAATCTTAAAGTGATTATTTATCTGCAGGGCGAACCTTTTCAGGAAACCAAAATTGAACTTCCTACATATAAAGATGTTTCTTCGGCTCAAGAAGTAATTGTTGTTGGCGCTGGTCCAGCCGGACTTTTTGCTGCATTGCAATTAATTGAATTAGGCTTGAAGCCAATTGTAATCGAACGCGGAAAAGACGTTCGCGGACGCCGACGCGATTTGAAAGCAATTAACGTTGAGCATATTGTAAACGAAGATTCAAATTATTGTTTTGGAGAAGGCGGAGCTGGAACTTATTCTGACGGAAAATTATATACTCGTTCTAAAAAACGTGGTGATGTTACCAGAATTTTAGAGCTTTTAGTTGCTTTTGGAGCTTCTGAAGATATTTTGGTAGAAGCGCATCCGCATATCGGGACAAATAAATTGCCGAAAATTATCGAGGATATTCGAAATAAAATCATCGAATTTGGAGGCCAAGTTTTGTTTGACACGAAAGTAACAGACATTTTAGTTAAAAATAATGAGGTTGAAGGGATTGTAACTCAAAACGGAGATACAATTCTAGCCAATAAATTAATATTAGCAACTGGGCATTCAGCGCGAGATATTTTTGAATTATTAGATAAGAAGAAAATATTTATTGAGGCTAAACCTTTTGCTCTAGGTGTTCGTGCAGAACATTCGCAACAATTAATTGACAGTATTCAATACAGTTGTGATTATCGTGGCGAACATTTGCCTCCGGCGCCATATTCGATCGTGAAACAAGTAAACGGACGTGGAATGTATTCGTTCTGTATGTGTCCAGGTGGAGTTATTGCGCCTTGCGCAACAAGTCCGGGTGAAGTAGTAACAAACGGCTGGTCGCCGTCTAAACGTGATCAGGCAACGGCTAATTCTGGAATTGTAATCGAATTGAAGTTAGAAGATTTTAAGCCTTTCGAAAAATTTGGTGCTTTGGCTGGAATGGAATTTCAGAAAAGCATCGAACAAAAAGCATGGCATTTGGCGGGAGAAACTCAAAAAGTTCCAGCGCAACGAATGATAGATTTTACACAAAATAAAGTTTCTGCTGATATTCCGAAAACATCATATGTTCCTGGGACAACTTCGGTAGAAATGGGGCAGGTTTTTCCGGGGTTTTTATCGCAGATTTTGCGCGAAGGTTTTAAAGAATTTGGAAAATCAATGCGCGGTTATTTGACCAATGATGCTATTTTGCATGCTCCGGAAAGCAGAACTTCGTCTCCGGTTCGTATCCCGAGAGACCCAATAACGTATGAGCATTTACAAATAAAAGGTTTGTACCCTTGCGGAGAAGGAGCAGGTTATGCCGGAGGAATTATATCTGCTGCGATAGATGGAGAAAAATGTGCTTTGATGATTGCTGAGGCTTTGAAATAAGATTTTTTTATCAAACAAATTGGGATTCTTGAGATTTAACAATATGAAGTCAATTTATAAGTGTTTTCTTTTTTTATTCTTAATTTTGACTGGATGTCATTATCATAGATCTAATTTAGTAGTACGCAATGAAACAAATAAAAAAATTGGCTATTCGACTCTGGCTAAAGATGAGAATGGTAAATTTTATGAAATTTCAGCAGGAGGAGAAATTAATTCATATGGTTCTGATTCACCTTTAATTAAAGGTAGATCTGACGGTCTCAAAACCGATATAAAATCTTTTTCAGATAAATTAATTTATATTGCTTTTTTTAAACCTGAAGAGCGACAAAACGTATTTAAAAATGTCGATTCTATTATAAAAACAGATAAACTAAAAGTGATCAAGTTTTCTAAAAAAGAACTAGATAGTTTGGATTGGATAATAACTTACAAAGAAAATTAGTTCAATAACAATGTTATAATGTATAGATTATGCCGGCGGAATTATATCTGCTGCGATTGATGGCGAAAAATGTGCTTTGATGATTGCTGAAACTTTAAAATAATATAGTATTATGAAGAACTTCTTTTCTAATTTCTTTGGCAGAAATAATGATCCAAAATCAATCGTTTCTTTTGATGTTCTGGATGTTATTTATTCAGAATTGTATAATGGGAATAATAGTTTTGAATTTAAAATGAAAGGAGTTCATGATACGATTTCTGTAAGTTTATATTCTTTTCCAAGTTCTTTTGATCATGAAGAAGGAAGGAGTGAAATCGAGAAAAGTGGTTTTAAAAATGCTTACGAAGTTTTAAACGAAGTCTATAAGAAAATCAATATAGGGCCAATTTCAGAAGAACAAATACTTCAGGAATTAGAATACGATTACATTCATATTCAGTTTTATACCGAGCCTACGCCAGAAGCTAAAAAATATCTGAAACATATTTTGCATAATTTCATGATCTTTTTTTGTTGTACTAATAGTCTAGAGACGAACGATTTTAGAACGGTGTATAATAATAGTTATTTTTTTGATTATACAAAAGGAATTTTAGAAGCGGAATCTATTGATTTTAAGGAGCCTAAAAATGATATTCAGAAATTAGGTTTTAATGAGTTTGAAAGAGTTTTGCAGGGTATTTGTGAGTATTTAAAAATTGAATTACCAGAGAATATTGAGCTTTCTTCTCAGGAAAATGTATTGGCAAAAGAGTTTGAGGTAACTCAGAAAACTTTTGAGGAATTTATAAATTTAGTTTCAAGAGGAAGTATCGACGAGAAATTGGTTCAGAAGCAGTCGAAAAAGCTATTAAAGAATTTTAAAAAAGGGCATACAGAATATCAAGAGATAGTGCAAGGGCATTGGGCTTTTTTTGAAATTATCGATGCGTGGAACAGCGATTGGAAATTTGATCCTGAAGATGCGGAAGCCTTTATCTCAGAAATGATAGGAGAAGATCTTAATTTCGATTATCCGGAAGAAACCTATAGTCACGATTTGTTTCCTTATATACAATCGGCTTTAGAAAAGAAAGGTTTTGAATTAATGAGTTACGATACGCATGGAGATAATTATTTGTTTTTTGTAGCGAATAAAGATGAAGTTCCGAGGATTTTAGAATTATCTGAATTGACGAAAATTGAAATTGATCAGTTATAGAATGTTGTCTTCAAAATAATAATAATCGCCACGAATTCACGAATTTTGTTTTGAGAATAATTCGTGAATTCGTGGCGAAAAGCTTTTACGGAATCAAGATTATTTTTCCTGTACTTTTTCGACTTTCTAAATAATCATGCGCTAGTTTTCCTTCTGATAATTTGAAAGATGTTGGTATTGAAAGTGTAATCTTTCCTTCGATAATCCAAGAGAATAATTGAGTTGCTCTTTTAATTCTTTCTTCTTTAGAATTTAAATAACTCCATAAATCACCTCCCGTTAAAGTCTTTGAACCGTCCATTAGCATTCTTGGATCTACAGGTTTAGGATCTCCGCCTGCCATTCCGAAGAAAACAACCTGCCCGCATTCTTTTGTGACTTCAAAGCTTTCCTTTAAAGTACTTCCAATACTATCATATACAACATCAACGCCTTTTGGGATTATCTTGAAAACATCGGATTTCCAATCTTCATTATATAGAAAAACATGATCAGCACCTTGCTCAATAGCAATTTTTGCTTTGTCTGAAGATGAAGTCAAACCAATAACATTTGCACCCAAAAGTTTGCTGATTTGCGTTAAAAACTGACCAACTCCACCAGCAACTGCGTGAATTAATACAGTTTCGTCTTTTACTGTTTTATGACTGTCTGTAGCTAAATAATGTGCGGTTAAACCTTGTAATAAAATTGAAGCCGCAGTTTCGAATGAAATAGCTTCAGGTAAAGGTAAAACGTGATTTATATTTACGGCAACAAGTTCTGCATTTGCAAAAGGAACATCGGCGAAAGCCACACGATCTCCAACTTTATATTCTGGGTGATTATTAGTGTCAACTACAATTCCGGCACCTTCATAACCTGCGATAAATGGTGGATTTCCTTTTAAATGATAGTTTCCTTTTCGTCTATAAACATCGGCAAAATTTAATCCTATGGCTTTCATTTCGACTAAAATCTCGTCGTTTTTTAATTGCGGATTTGGGATTTCGAGATATTCCAGAACATCTGAATTTCCGAAGGAAGAAAAGGTGAGTGCTTTCATATGTAAGTTTTTAGGAATACAAAGTAAATGAAAAATCACTTTAAGTTGATGAGCTTTTTTTAAACTGAATAAAAAACCTCGTTTAGATTTAAACGAGGCTCTTGATTTTATTCGAATTTGTATTGTTTTTTGTAATGAATGTAACTTTTAAATGTTTGGTAAATACTTGTTAAGCTGGCACTTGATAATAATAAAACGGCAATCATATTTTTATATGAAAAAGTCATATTAACAAACTGTCCTGAAATTTTTACGTAAAGCGCTACCAACATGTATAGAATAAGAATGCTAAAGAAAATCATCCATAAAAAGAAACTTACTTTAAAAAGTTTGTAGTACCCAATTGCGGTTGTGAGAAGAAATAGTGAGCCAATTGCAAAGCCATGTTTGATTTCGAAAAAGTATCCAATTAATGGGGAAAATGAAAGAATTGTTATTATTGAAAAAGAGAATATAAAAGAAAAAGATTTTAAAATGTCACTTTTACTAATTTGCGGATAATAATTAAAGATCTCCGTTTTGATTTCGTTTAAAGTAAATCCTTTAGCTAGCAGCTGTTCTATTGTTTCTGATTGTGTGAAACCAATATTGGCATAGGTTTCTGTTTCTTTTTTTAATTTTGTTAAATCTTGCATTAAGTTTAAAGTTATATTTTAGGAAATTTCATGTCGTTGAAAGTGCTTTTTTCTGCTGCGAGTTTTTCAATATCCTGCCATTTTCTTGGAGAATCAGCAGATAAATTTTCGTACGAATCTTTTTTAATGGCAATATCATCTTCGATACGAACACCAATATTCCACCATTTTTTATCGCACTTACTACCTGCCGGAATATAAATTCCAGGTTCAACGGTTATGATCATGTTTTCTTTTAGAGCGCTTTGTGGACCTTTAAAAGTAAATTTGTCGTGAACGTCCAGACCTAAAAAATGAGAACATGAATGCGGATAGTAAAGTTTTACATCCTTTGGATCTGTTATAATTCCTAGTTGTATTAAACCTTTTGCTAAAAATTCTTTGGCGGTAGCGTTTAAGTCGATAAGAGGTGTTCCTTCTTTACAGATTTTAAAAACCGCTTCTTGAGCATCGAAAACCAATTGATAAATTGCTTTTTGTTCTTCGGTAAATTTCCCGTTGGCAGGAATTGTTCTGGTGACATCTGCTGAATAACCGTGATATTCAGAACCAACATCCATTAATAATAGTTGATTGTCTATTTTTGTGCTATTGTTTTCTTCATAATGTAAAATACATCCGTTGGCGCCGGCACCTACAATTGGGTTGTAACCTTCGCCTTCGGCACCATATCTTTTGTGAATATAAGTATGGATTCCTTCTGCTTCATTTTCGCTCATATCTGGTCCAACAGCTTTCATGACTTCGTTGTGCGCAATACACGAAAGTTTTACAGTTTTGCGCATTAGCTCCATTTCTTCGGGAGTTTTTATTTCTCTCAACGAGTTTGTAATGTCCGCGAAAAGCTCTAGTGAAGTCTTGTTATTTGCTGTAATTCCGGCTTTGGTTTTAAATGATTGAAGTAAGCCAAATAGGTCAAAACCACTTTGATTTGCGTTAAGATCTGTTGGGATTTTATCGTAAATAATTTTATCAAATTTTTTGAAATTTATAGAGAAATCTTTAAATTCTTTTCCGTTGTAAACTGCTGTAAAACCAAGTTGAGATTTGGTTCCCTCAATGCCTAGTCGTCTACCTGTCCAAATTTCTTTTTTTGCATCTCTTTCTCGAACAAAGAATACTTCATTATAAGTTTCGCCTATTCCTTGATTTTCTTTAAAAATTAATAAAACTGCATCCGGTTCTTTGTAGCCGCTTAAATAATATAAATCTGGATTTTGATGAAATTTGTAATTCATATCGTTAGAAAAAACTCTCTCGGGATATGAAAAAATTACCGCTACAGAATTTGCTGGCATCAGATTTCTAAATGCTTCTCTTCGGCCTTTGTGGAATTCTTTTGATAGATAGTCGGTAGGAAGGTTTTCTTGCGAATGAGATTGATTTATAGTAAATAAGAAAGCAAAGAACAAGAATAGTTGTTTCATTTTTTTGGCTTTTTGATGAGAAGTTTTGGTTTTTTGGTCGTTGCAAATTACAAAAAATATGAATTGATTTTCACAGATTTAAAATCTAAATAATCCCGTAATCTGTGGTAAAAAAAGCAAAAAAAAACCGTCCATAAAATGGACGGCAAGCTTGAATTAACAATTATATTAACCTATTTCTTTTTGAGTTTGTCTTTGAAGACTTTCTCGAATTTTTCTATTTTTGGCTGAATCACCATTTTGCAATACGGTTGATTTTTATTATTCGCATAATAATTCTGATGATCATCTTCTGCTTTGTAGAAAGCCTTAAAAGGTTCTACTTTAGTCACAATTGGGCTATTGTATACTCTTGCTTTATTAAGTTCTGCAATAATACTCTGAGCAGCTTTTTTTTGCTCGTCGTTTTTATAAAAAATTACAGAACGGTATTGTGTCCCAACATCGGCACCTTGTCGATTTAATGTAGTTGGATCGTGAACGGTAAAGAAAACTTTAAAAATTTCATTTATATCCGTAACGTTTTTGTCATATGTAATCTGGACTACTTCGGCGTGCCCGGTCTTTCCGGTACAAACTTCTTCATAACTTGGGTTGGCAACATTTCCGCCAGAAAAACCGGAAACTACAGATTTTACACCATCTAGATTTTCGTATACAGCTTCAACGCACCAGTAACATCCGCCACCAAGAGTAATCGTTTCAAAGTTTGAAGCTTTTTTGTTTTGTGAAAATCCGTTTAAGGATAAACCTAAAATGCAGATCAAAAATATATTTTTCATGTTTTATTATTTATTATCAGGAACAAAGTCAAGAGCAATCGAATTCATGCAATAGCGTTTTCCTGTTGGAGGGGGTCCATCATCAAATAAATGTCCTAAATGTCCACCGCAACGACCGCAAAGCGCTTCAGTTCTTTCCATTCCAAGTGAATTATCTTCTTTGTAAATAACACTTTTTTTATTGTCTTGTTCAAAGAAACTTGGCCATCCGCAACTACTTGCGAATTTTGCGCCAGATCTAAAAAGTTTATTACCACATGATGCACAATAGTAAGTGCCTTTCTCGTCGGTATTCCAATATTTACCGGTAAAAGGTCTTTCCGTATCAGCATTTCGCATTACATCATAAACATCTGCTGGTAAAACCTTTTTCCATTCGGCATTTGTTATATTTAATTTTGTTGTATCTGTATTAGAATAGTAAGGATTTCCGGGTTTACTTATTTTGTTTTCCATAACAACTGTTTTTGTTTGTGGTTGTTTTGTGTTTTGTCCGCAGGCTTGCAGAATGAAAAGTGGGATTAAAAAGCAAAGGCTGAAAAATTGATTTTTTGTTTTCATTGTTTTAGTGCTTTAATTCTGGTATTTCAAAGGTACGATGAGTTTTGGTATTGAAATATCGTATAATTTACAATTGAGTTTTTTTTAAGTATGTTTTAACTTTTTCTTATTTACGTAAAATAAGAGGTTGTAGTTTTTAACGCTTGTTTTTAAAGGTTTTTTAAAGTTAATTAAATTGTATTGTGTTGTATGTCAGTTTTATATAAAATGTAATGCTCGTTAAACTTTTCACAATCTTTTCTAGGATTTTCAAAGCATTTCTTTTTTCGTATTTTTGTTTGGACAAATTGGCTTATGATAGAAGAAAACGTAATATTAGTAAATCGAAACGATGAGCAAATTGGCTTAATGCCAAAATTAGAAGCACATGAAAAAGCGGCCTTACATCGCGCTTTTTCAGTTTTTATTTTAAATAGTAAAAACGAAATAATGCTACAACAGAGAGCGCATCAAAAATACCACTCGCCTTTACTTTGGACAAATACATGCTGTAGTCATCAGCGTGAGGGAGAGACGAATATTCAGGCCGGAAGTCGAAGATTGTTTGAGGAAATGGGATTTAGAACTGAATTGAAGGAACTATTTCATTTTATTTATAAAGCTCCTTTTGATAATGGTTTGACAGAGCATGAACTGGATCATGTTATGATAGGTTATTATGATGAAAAACCCGAAATTAACACTGACGAGGTCGAAGATTGGAAATGGATGAAAATTGAAGATGTAAAAACAGATATTCAGAAACAGCCCGAAATATATACCGTGTGGTTTAAAATAATTTTTGATGAGTTTTATCATTATTTAGAAGATCATAAAATTTAAACCAGACTAACCAACAACCTAAATGAAAGTAACCATATCAAGAAAAGCACATTTTAATGCTGCACATCGATTGCACAGGAAAGATTGGACATTTGAGAAAAACGATGCTGTTTTTGGAAAATGCAATAATCCCAATTTTCATGGTCATAATTATGGTTTAACAGTAAGTGTTACAGGTAAAATTGACCCAGAAACTGGTTTTGTTTTAGATGTGAAAGTATTGGCGGATATTATACGAGAAGAAGTAGAAATACCGTTTGATCACAAAAATCTGAATCTGGATGTTCCGGAATTTCAAGATTTGAATCCAACTGCAGAAAATATTGCTGTTGTGATATGGAATAAAATTAGAAAAAGAATTCAACCCGATTTTGACTTAGAAATTGTTTTGAATGAAACGGACCGCAATTTTGTAACTTATAAAGGAGAAGAATAAATGTCATTAAAAATAGGAGATATAGTTCCGAATTTTACTGCGAAAGATAGTCATGGAGAAGTTTTTGAAAGCCAAAGTATTTTGGGGCGAAAACCAATCGTGATTTATTTTTACCCAAAGGATAATACGCCCGGATGTACCACAGAAGCCTGTAGTTTTAGAGATCAGTATGAAGATTTTAAAGATTTAGGAGCTGAAGTTATTGGAATAAGTAGTGACAGTGTAAAATCGCATCACAAATTTGCAAACAAACATAAATTACCTTTTATTCTGCTATCTGATCAAGATAAAAAACTGCGTCATCTTTTTGGTGTGCGCGATACATTATTTGGTCTTTTACCAGGAAGAGTAACTTACGTTATAGACAAAAATGGTGTTGTTATTTTAATTTTTGATAGTATGAATGCAGCAAAGCATATCCCAAAAGCAATGGAGACTATCAAAGAATTAGTATTGTAAAAAAAAAGAGTCATATCGACAATCGATAAATGACGTTATTATATCCAAAACAAATATGAAACCAAAATTATACCCTTTACAATTTGAGCCCATTTTAAAAGATAGAATTTGGGGTGGAGAAAAACTTAAAACAATCCTTAATAAGCCAATCAGTTCTAAAATAACTGGTGAAAGTTGGGAATTGTCAACTGTAGAAGGGGATGTAAGTGTTATTGCTAATGGAGTTTTAAAGGGAAAATCTTTAATGGAAATTATTGAAGAAACTCCAAATGAAATTTTGGGAACTCATGTTCATGAACGATTTGGAAAACAGTTTCCGTTATTGTTTAAATATCTGGATGCAAGAGAAGATCTTTCAATTCAGGTTCATCCAAATGATAAATTGGCCAAAGAACGACACAACTCTTTTGGTAAAACCGAAATGTGGTATGTAATGCAAGCTGATACTGATGCCCGAATTATTGTTGGGTTCAAAGAGAATTCAAGTAAAGAGGAATATCTAAAGCATTTAAATGATAATACACTAGTTTCAATTTTAGATGATGTAAAGGCAAAAGCTGGTGATGTTTTCTTTTTAGAAACAGGTACAGTTCATGCTATTGGTGCCGGATTAGTAGTTGCCGAAATTCAGCAAACATCTGATATTACGTATCGTTTGTATGATTTTGATCGAGTAGATGCGCAAGGTAATAAAAGAGAGTTGCATGTAGATTTGGCTCTTGATGCAATCAATTATAATAAGGTAGAAACACAAAAGAAATACGAGAAGAAAGTCAATGTTTCAAATGTAGTGGTTGATTGTCCTTATTTTACAACAAATTTTATTCCGCTGGAAGATAAAGTTGAGGTAGTAAAATCAGGAGAGACTTTTACAGTTTACATGTGTATAGAAGGAAGTTTTGAAATTGAATATAATGGATTTAAACAAGCTTACAAAAAAGGAGATACAGTTTTGATTCCGGCTGAGATAAATGCATTTATTTTGAGTGGAAAAGCTTCAATTTTAGAAATTTACATTTCATAGCACTTAATAGAAAGATTATATGTACTTTTGCAGTCGCAAATTAAAATTAAAATAAAAATGGCAAACGTTAAAAATTTAAAGAAAGATATCAATTTCGTATTAGGAGATATTATTGAGGCAATTTACTTATTTGAAATGTCAACTACAGGAAATCCTACTCCAGAAACGAATGCTTTGATTGATGAAGCTATTGCTGCATTTGATACTTTGATTACAAAAGTAAATGCTAAAAACGTTGAAAACAAAAAAGCACACTTCAAACAAATAAACGTTGAATTGGAAGAAACTGCTAATCAATTGATTACTAAAATCAACGAATTGTAGTCAAAAAAAAGTATAAAAAAGCTTGATTTTTTTTTGGAAAAACGAAAAACAGGCTTATCTTTGCACCCGTAATGAGTCGCCAGCGTAGCTCAGTTGGCTAGAGCAGCTGATTTGTAATCAGCAGGTCGTGGGTTCGAGTCCCTCCGCCGGCTCAACATAAAACCATCACTTCGAGTGATGGTTTTTGATTAAAATAAGCAGTAAATTTATTTTGGAAAATATAAAAATCCATTTTATCTTTGCACCCGTAATGAGTCGCCAGCGTAGCTCAGTTGGCTAGAGCAGCTGATTTGTAATCAGCAGGTCGTGGGTTCGAGTCCCTCCGCCGGCTCAACGTAAAACCATCACTTTTAGTGATGGTTTTTTTTTGGATTAAACTGAAAAATAGAAAAATAGATTTTTTTTTTACTCATTCCTTAGGTTTTAATGTTGATCGAAACTTTATCTTGATTTTTAATAGCTCAGAAATACTGGGCTTGTCTTGTGTTCAAATTAATAAATTGTAAAATCGAGTTTAACCCTTTTTACTTGTAGCAGTTATTGCGTTAATTTTATTATGTTTGTTACTTAACCAGAAAAACATATTACAATGGAAGAAACTTCAGTTTTTGAAAAATTTGAGTTGCAGCTCGACCAAACTGCAAAAGACTTTTTAAAGGAAACCGCTAAATGGGCTTATTTTCTATCAATCGTAGGATTTGTAGGTATAGGACTTATGCTTGTGATTGCAGTTTTTGCAGGAACTATTTTTGCATCAATGGGAAGTGCTATGGGAGGAGCTTTTGGAAGTTCTTTTGGAGCGGCAATGGGATTTGTTTATGTTTTTATTGCTGCTATTTATTTCTTTCCAGTTTATTATTTATTCAAATTTTCAGTAAATGCTAAAAAAGCATTTAGAGAGAATGATTCAGAAGCACTAACTAGTTCTTTGGGGTATCTAAAATCACATTACAAATTTATAGGTATTTTTATGGCAGCGATTTTAGCTCTATACGCGCTTATATTTGTATTTGGAATTATAGGTGCTTTGTTTGGCAGATAGAAGTAGTATAGCTCAAATTTTAAGCTCAAAATCTAAATTCAATTCATATGATTAATTTACTATTTTAGAATTTAAAATTTACGCAATAAAAAAAAACGTCCTGAAAATAGTATTCAGGACGTTTTTGTTTTTGAGATTTTCTAAAATCTATTTTTGTTGCTCCTTTTTAATATCAGCAACATATTTTGTTAGCTTTTTACCATAAAGAGAATTGGCTACTTTTGGTGTCATTGATTTTTGAATTGTATCAAGAAACTTTACGTTAATATCGTAAATCTCAGCCAAAGCAATATAAGGTGCTATTTCGTGATCTTTATTGTTAAGAGCAAAGTTTGTAGCGTAAAGGTATTTTCTTTTAATATTAGATTCCTGTTTTGCAGTAATACTATCAAGTGCTTTTTGATCTTGTCTTTTTATTGCTTTGAATCTTGATTCCACCATAGAAAGATTTTCTTCAGTAAAACGTGAGTTTATTTTTCTGTACTCATCGTATAATTCTTGATTTTTAGATCCTGTAATTTTAGCGCTATAAATAAAGTTGTCTAAGTTAGTGTCAATATTAATGTTACCAGGTTCGGCAAAAAATAAAATATTGTTGTCCATTGAGTTTGTTACACCTCTGTCTAAAAATAAATAAAGCATTTCTGGAGATTCTAATTTGATGTCTCTTTCAAAAGAAGAATTTCCATCAATTTTGATACTGTCGATCGCAACAAGCGATGTGTCAACAATTCTTTGAATGTATAAAGTTCCGTTTTTTAAACCTTTAATATTTCCTGTAATGTGCAAAGTGTCAGTTGATTCTTTTTTGCTGCAAGATGCTAATAGGGCAATTGCAACAAAAGCAATAATTGATTTTTTCATTGGTTTTTTAGATTTTGCTGCAAAATAAAGAAAATAGTTTGAATGTAATGAGGTAGTGTTTAAATTTTGTAAAAAATAAATCCCAATCTATTTCTAAATTGGGATTTATAATTTTTAAAGAATAGTGCAGTTACATTGTTAAATTATAAGATGTTCCATTTTCGTGGGTGTAAGTGTATTTACTATCGCAGTCATTATTTCCATAATCGACAACTCCGTTTAATAAGCCACCTTGAATTTTTAATTTTCCTTTTGAAATAAATTCACAAGAATACTTTTTAATTAATGATTCCTGAACGGTTAAAGTCAATGTTGCCCCGCTCGCTGTTGTTATAGTATGGTTTCCTTCAGTCATTTCATAAATGTTATCAGCCAAAACGTAAGGAGTTTCGACACCAGCAGTTTGTTTTACAGTCCATGAGCCGGAATTAAGATAAACTCGACCTGCTAAATCTGTTAATTTTCCGCTGGTTACTTTTCTGTTCCATTGAGGAACTGTTGGGGTAGTTGTTGTATTGGTGTATTCTATGGTTCCTTCTAATTTTATACCGTTAATTGAATAATCGATTCTTTCAATGGTCATTTTGCTTCCCGTTGAAATTACCGGACTAGAAAGGGTAATTTTAAGTTTTCCTTTTCTTGTTAAGGTATTGTCCGTACAACCAGTTGTCCCGTAATCTATAGTAAATATTTTTGGGTAAGAATCAGCATTCTGTTGAGTAACGGTAATTGTGGCGCAAATGCCAGGCGTAGTTTCTGCATTTTTTGATGTAGGAGAAGTTTTTGATGTAGCAAGTAATCCGGTTTTAATGTCCATTTCGTTTGCAGCATCAATTGCTATAGAAGCCCCTACAGACGAAACGTCGGTTTGGTTGTTTGTGTCGTCGTTACTAGAACACGAAACATAAGTAAGTCCTGTGGCACAAATTGTTAGTAGTAGTAAAATAGTTTTTTTCATAGTAGTTTGGGTTTTTAGTTAGGTTAAAAAGGCATTCAAATGTAATAAAAAAAATGAATTACAATAAAAAAATCCTGTAAGCAAAGCCTACAGGATTTTTATAAAATATTTATGATTCAGGAAATTATTTAATCATCTCAAAACTTCTTTTTACAAAAGCAGTTAAAGCTTCTCCTTTTAATAAGTTTTGTGACAATTTAGCTAAATCTAAAGCTTGTTTTACCAAGTGTTCCTGATGCGTTTTGTCTTCAGTGTTCAAAATGCTGGTTGCTAGATCTGAATTGGTGTTTACAATCAAATTATACATTTCCGGCATATTTCCCATTCCAAACATTCCGCCACCGCCAGACTGACTCATTTCTTTCATTCTACGCATAAATTCTGGTTGCGTAATAATGAATGGAGCAGCTTGACTATCCATAGCTTCTAATTGTACAGAATACGCTTTCGGTATATAAGCTTCTAATGAAGCTTTAAGAGTTTCTTTTTCTTCATCAGATAATTTAGAAATCGTGTTTTCGTCTTTTTTGATTAAGTTATCAATATGGTCAGAATCTACACGAACAAAAGTTACATCTTTATTATCACCTTCGATTTTTTGAATTAAATGCGAGATAATCGGAGAGTCTAAAAGTAATACTTCATATCCTTTTTCTTTCGCTGTTTCAATATAAGAGTGTTGTGCCTCTTTATTTCCAGCATAAAGAATTACTAACTTTCCGTCTTTATCTGTTTGATTCTCTTTTAATTTTTCTTTTAATTCTTCTAAAGTAAAATAAGTGTCATCTACAGTTGGGTACAATACAAATGCGCCCGCTTTTTCGTAGAATTTATCTTCAGAAAGCATTCCGTACTCCAAAACGATTTTAATGTCATTCCATTTAGCTTCAAAATCAGCACGGTTTTCGTTAAATAAAGCTTTTAATTTATCAGCTACTTTACGAGTAATGTAGTTTGATATTTTCTTAACAGCTCCATCTGCTTGTAAACCAGAACGAGAAACGTTTAACGGAATATCTGGTGAATCGATAACACCTTTTAACATCGTTAAAAATTCTGGAACAATTCCTTCTACGTTATCTGTAACGTAAACTTGGTTTTGGTACAATTGAATTTTATCTTTTTGAATTTGCATATCCGAACCTAACTTAGGGAAATATAAAATTCCAGTTAAGTTAAACGGATAGTCTACATTTAAATGTATGTGGAACAACGGGTCCTCAAATTGCATTGGATACAATTCTCTGTAGAAGTTTTTATAATCTTCATCAGATAATTCAGTTGGTTGTTTAGTCCAAGCTGGATTTGGATTGTTGATGATGTTGTCAATTTCAACAGTTTCGTTTATGTAATCCTCAGGAGCATCTTCCGGTTTTGGAAGTGTTTCTGTTTTTGTTCCAAATTTAATTGGAATAGGCATAAACTTGTTGTACTTATTCAATAATCCACTAATTTTTGAATCTTCTAAAAATTCTAAAGAATCTTCAGCAATGTGTAAGATGATTTCTGTACCACGTGAAGTTTTGTCAGCTGGCTCTAAAGTAAATTCAGGGCTACCGTCGCAAGTCCAGTGTGCAGCTGGCTCATCTTTGTATGATTTTGTGATAATTTCTACTTTTTCTGCAACCATAAATGCAGAGTAAAAACCAAGTCCAAAATGACCAATAATTCCAGAATCTTTAGCAGAATCTTTGTACTTGTCCAAGAATTCTTCGGCTCCGGAAAATGCAACCTGATTGATGTATTTTTCAACTTCATCAGCAGTCATACCTAAACCTTGGTCGATAATATGGATTTTTTTCCCTTCTTTATCAACTTTGATTTCGATTACGGGGTTTCCGTATTCTACTTTCGCTTCGCCAATGCTAATAAGGTGTTTTAATTTTAAAGTAGCATCGGTTCCGTTTGAAACCAGCTCACGTAAGAAAATTTCGTGATCGCTGTATAAGAATTTTTTGATTAAGGGAAAGATGTTCTCTACTGAAACATTAATTTTACCTGTTGTCATATTTTTTTAATTTTTTAGTTTAACGTGATGATTGTCATTCCTTCAAATAGAATACCAATTGTTTTTTGGGTGACAAAATGACCGAAGTGTTAATTTTGAAAGAAAATAATTAGATTCTAGAACTGAAGATGTTTCTATGAATCGTATATTTGTGGTATAATAATTGTTAAACTTGTAAGTATTAACTTAAATAATGTACAAAATGAAGAAAATTATTTTCATTTGCATGATTGCAACGATGTTATTCGCATGTAAATCAGCTTCGTCTACAACTGCTTCAACAGAAGCGCCAACGCTTGCAACTAAACTTGATAAGTCAACTCAAGTAGCGTTAAAAGGAAATTGGGTTCTTACCAATGTTTCTTATCCAGGTTCTGAGTATATTAAAGTAAATTCATTTGATCTTGCGGATTCTAAATGTTTTATTGGTAGTACTTGGAGTTTCATTTCAAACAACAATAAAGGATCAATGGCTTTGACTGCGCCAAGTTGTACTTCTTTTTCTTCTCCTATTGTATGGAGTATCAACAGCCAAGGTATGTTTATACTTAAAATTCTTGACGCTGGTGTAAAAGCAAAAAAAGTTAGAGATGGGTATTTACTAAAAGTTGCAGCAGTTACTGATAGTTCTTTTCAGTTAATTGACAACATTAATGTAGGTGGACAAGTGAAAGATGTTACTTACCAATTTCAAAGAGCTAATTAATATTAAAAATATATAAAGATGAGAAAGATAACCGTTTTAAGTTTGAGTAGTTTACTTGTATTAGTAAGTTTCTTTACAAGTTGCGATTCAGTAAAAAATGCTAATAATACACAAAAAGGAGCCGGAATTGGAGTAGTTGCTGGCGGTCTTATTGGAGGTATTTTAGGAAATAATTTAGGACGCGGTGGAAACGCTGCCTTAGGAGCTGCAATTGGAGCTGCTGTGGGTGGTGGAACTGGTGCTCTTATTGGTAATAAAATGGATAAACAAGCTCGTGAAATTGATCAGGCTTTACCAGGTGCTTCTGTAGAAAGAGTTGGGGAAGGTATTCATTTAACTTTAAATGAAAACTCTGTTCGTTTTGATACTAACAAATCGACTTTGACTGCTCAGGCAAAAGCAAACTTAGATAAATTAGTTCCTGTATTTAATGAATACGGAGATACTGATATCCAGATTTTTGGTTATACTGATAATACAGGAAAACCAGAATATAACTTAACACTTTCAGGACAAAGAGCGGCATCTGTGCAAGCTTACTTAGTTGCAAAAGGATTAAAAGCAAGTCGTTTTAAAACTTCTGGTTTAGGAATTGCTGATCCAATTGCAACAAATGATACTCCTGAGGGAAGAGCTCAAAACCGTCGTGTAGAATTTTCGATTACTGCAAATGACAAAATGGTTAATGATGCTAAAGCTCAAGCGGGAAAATAATTATTCAAACGCAATAAAATTTCTTAAAAGCTGTTTCGTAATTGAAGCAGCTTTTTTTTTGACTTTAGAAATTAAACATTGTAAATTTGTGCTTTTAAATACAACCCATGCTCGACATTCAAAATATCTCTTTTTCGTATACCGAAAACCCTGTTATAAAAAACGTTTCTTTTACCATAAATAAAGGTGAGAATATTGCAATTATCGGCGAGAGTGGCTGCGGAAAAAGTACTCTTCTTAAGCTTATATATGGTTTTTATAACTTAGATGAAGGTAAAATTTTCTATAATGAAAAGCCAATTTTAGGCCCAAAGTATAATTTGATTCCGGGAATGCCATATATGAAATATTTGGCACAGGATTTTGATTTGTCTCCTTATGAGACTGTTGCAGAAAATGTTGGGAAATTTCTTTCGAATGGTTTTGCAAATATGAAAAAACTTCGTGTTCAGGAATTATTAGAAATGGTTGAAATGGACCAGTTCTCTAATGTCAAAGCTAAATTTTTGAGTGGAGGACAACAACAAAGGGTTGCATTGGTTAGAGTTTTGGCTCTTGAGCCGGAAGTGATTTTATTAGACGAACCGTTTAGTCAAATCGATGCTTTTCGTAAAAATGCTTTACGCCGAAATTTATTTAAATACCTAAGACAAAAGGGAATTACTTGTATCATTGCAACACACGATAGTACAGATGCTTTGTCGTTTGCTGATGAAGCAATCGTTATGCGAAACGGGGAAGTTCTTACAAAGGGAAATCCAACAAAAATTTATGAAGATCCCGAGACTAAATATGTAGCTTCACTTTTTGGAGAAGTAAATGAAGTGCCAACACATGTATTGGTTCCTTATGAAGATCAAACCCATAAGACTTTAGTTTATCCACATCAGTTTAAAATGGTGTCCGAATCGAATTTACCGGTTAAAATTAGAAGAACTTATTTTAGAGGAAATCATTTTTTAATTGAAACAGTTTATAAAAGACAATTAATATTTTTTGAAAGTGAAATTGATTTGCCACTTGAACAGGAAATATTTCTTGGCTTGAATTATCTTTAATTAGAAAATGCGACAATTAGAAAATTAGATAATTCTTTTTAGTGGTATAAAAACAAGAAACCCGACAGGTTTTCAAAACCTGTCGGGTTTACTTGTGTAAATTAGTTCTTTAAATACTTTTCTAAAAACTGATCTTGTTCCCATAGTAAGTGCAAAATGTTTTCTTTGGCAACATAACTATGTGCTTCTTTAGGTAAAATCACCATTCTTGCAGTTGCTCCTAAGCCTTTAAGAGCTTGATAATAACGTTCTGTTTGTAAAGTAAAAGTTCCAGGATTATTATCTGCCTCACCGTGAACTAATAAAAGAGGAGTTTTCATTTTATCAGCACTCATAAAAGGTGACATTGTCGTGTAAACTTCAGGAACTTCCCAGTAGTTACGTTGTTCAGTTTGAAATCCGAAAGGCGTTAGAGTTCTATTGTAAGCACCACTTCTGGCAATTCCGCAAGCAAAAAGATTAGAGTGAGTTAATAAATTTGCTGTCATGAAAGCTCCGTAAGAATGTCCTCCAACAGCTACTTTTTTGCGGTTAATATATCCTAAAGCGTCAACGGCATCAATTGCAGCTGCTGCATTGTCTACCAATTGAGAAATAAAGTTGTCATTTGGTTCTGTAGTTCCTTCTCCAATAATTGGGAAAGCAGCATCATCAAGAACAACATATCCTTTAGTTACCCAGTACACAAACGATCCGTAGTAAGGAAAAGTAAATTCATTTGAATTTTGTGTCGATTGACCGGCACTATTTCTGTCTTTGTATTCTGCAGGATAAGCCCAGATTAACAAAGGTAATTTCTCTTTTTTTGCTTTGTCATAACCTACAGGCAAATATAAAGTTCCAGAAAGTTCCAGACCATCTTTACGCTTGTATTTGATTACTTCTTTACTTACATTTTTAATGCTTTCAAACGGATTTTTGAAAGAAGTTATCGGTGTTAAGCTATTTTGTTTTTTAATATTTCTAAAATAATAATTTGGATATTCGCTTTTAGATTGAATCTGAACTAAAACTTTACCAGTTTTAAAATCTTCAATTTCCAGTAAATCTTCTTTTTTATCTTTGTAAGTTGAAGTGTAAATACGCTTAGATTGTAATGTTTTTAGATTGAATTCGTCGATAAAAGGAAATTGTCCTTCTTTTGTATATCCGTCACCAATACGATAAGCGTTGTCTTTTTCGATCGCTAATACATATTTGTTGTATTGATTTTTTCTTGTTTCAAAAACTCCGGGATCAGAATAAACATCTTGTTGATTTCTATCTGTAATTACTTTTGCCTGTTGTCCAGGATTTGACGGATTAATTAAGTAGGTTTTAGTGTTACGAGTATCGTACCATTCATCAGAAATAAAAGCAATATTATCATTCCCCCAAGTAACATCACTATAGCGTTGAGGTACTTTTACTAATGAAGTCGCATCATTTGTAAATGGCGCTTCCCATAGAAAAACTTCATCTCTAAAATCTACTTTGTTTGCCGGGTTTCCTTCGTCTAAGGCTACGACGTAAGATAAAGTTGCTGGTTTGTCATTTCTCCAGCTCATTTCTCTTTTTCCTTTTCGAACTGCCATAAAACCTTTTGGGATTATTTCGTTTAAAGGAACTTCGTTAACTGTTTTAACTTCTTTTCCTCTTGCATCATAAACAATTGTTCTAGATGGAAATCTATTAAAAGGAACAACATACGAAAATGGTTTTTGAATGGTTGTTAACATAATAAAATTGCCATCTGGCGAAATTCTTTCTCCTGCATACATAGCTGCATCTTTAAATAATGTTGCAGTTCCGTTTATATTGATTTTGTATAATTCGGATGTAATAATGTTTTCGAAATTAGCTTCGTCGTTTTTGTTTTTCAACATATCTGGATATGTTCTATTTTGAGATTTTTCTCCAGAAGTATTAGACACAATTGGCCCAGTTGGTAAATCTTTTTTAGCGTCTAACAAAGCAGGTCTGTTTTTTGGTAACATTTTTACCAAAATAGTTTCGTTATCTGAAAGCCAAGTAAACGGATTTCCGAGATTTGCATTTACAGTGGCTTCTGTAAGTTTATTGGCTTTTGCAGTTGCAACGTCTAAAACCCAAAGTTCAACACCAGAGTTTGTAGTATGTGAAAATAAAATTTTCTTATCATTTGGAGACCACAGAATATTGCTTATTTTTGGATTATCAGGTAATCCTGAAACTTGTATTTCTTCCTTACCACTTATTTTTCTTAATTTAAGATTGATTGTGTAAGTTGCAGTACTTGAGATGTTTGTTATAGGATTAATTCTCAATCCGCCTAAACGAAGTTCTTCCTGATTTAAGTCGTCTAAAGTTTTGTATGTATTTCGATACATCAATAACATGTTCTCTTTTTTTGTATCCATAGACACAGTTGGAGCCTTTTCATAATCGGCTAAATCTAAAATAGATTTAGATGGTTTTTGATAGGTTAGATTCTCTTGGGCAAAGGCAAAAAAGCCAATATTTAGAAATAAGAATAATGTAATCTTTAATTTCATAATTTGAATTTTAGGTGTTTAAAAAGTGGCATTCATAATGTTTGACTAAAGTACTTTAATCTTGTTACATTTTATGCGTTATTTTTCATACTTTTCATTGTTTTGATGTAAAAACTGGTTTTTCAAAATGTAAATAGCCTTAATTGGGTATATAATTAAAGTATATTAAATTGTCAATTACGAAAAAAACACTAATTTGGACGTTAATGTTTTAAAGTATACTTAAATTTGCATTCCAATTTTATAACAAATAATAAAAGAATATGTATCATTCAAAAATAGCGGGCTTAGGATATTATGTTCCTTCAAATGTTGTGACCAACGATGATTTGTCTAAGATTATTGATACCAATGATGAATGGATTCAAGAGCGAACTGGAATCCAAGAGCGTAGACATATCATTCGTGGCGAAGACACCACAACTACAATGGGGGTAAAAGCAGCTAAGATTGCGATAGAACGTTCAGGCGTAGCCAAAGAAGATATTGATTTTGTAGTTTTTGCTACATTAAGTCCTGATTATTATTTTCCAGGTCCAGGAGTTTTAGTACAACGCGACTTAGGATTAAGAACCGTAGGAGCTTTAGATGTAAGAAATCAATGTTCTGGTTTTGTGTATGCAATTTCTGTTGCTGATCAATATATTAAAACCGGAATGTATAAAAACATTTTGGTAATTGGTTCAGAGGTGCATTCTACAGGATTAGATATGACAACTCGTGGCCGTGGAGTTTCGGTAATTTTTGGAGATGGAGCAGGAGCAGCAGTTTTAAGCCGCGAAGAAGATTTAACAAAAGGGATCTTATCGACACACTTGCATTCAGAAGGACAACATGCTGAGGAATTAGCTTTGCAGGCGCCAGGAATGGGAGCACGCTGGGTAACTGATATTTTAGCAGATAATGACCCAAATGACGAAAGTTATTATCCATATATGAATGGACAATTTGTATTTAAAAATGCAGTAGTTCGTTTTGCAGAAGTAATTAACGAAGGTCTGGAAGCAAACGGTTTACAAGTTTCAGATATTGATATGTTAATTCCGCATCAGGCAAATTTGAGAATTTCACAATTCATTCAAAATAAATTTAAATTGAGTGATGATCAAGTTCATAACAACATTCAGAAATACGGGAATACAACTGCAGCATCTATTCCAATCGCTTTGACAGAAGCTTGGGAACAAGGAAAAATCAAATCAGGAGATACAGTCGTTTTGGCTGCTTTTGGTAGTGGTTTTACTTGGGCAAGCGCAATTATTAAATGGTAAATTAATTCATCTTGCATTATATTTCAAAGCCTGCTCTTTTTTAGAGCAGGTTTTTTTATACCGCATGTCAGTCTGAGCGAAGTCGAAGACCACGTTTCAATTGGAGCGCCTTCGACTTCGCTCAGGATGACAATCGAGATTGCAAATTCTTTGTTTTTAAATCCAGAATGTCAGTCTGAGCGAAGTCGAAGACCACATTTCAATTGACGCGCTTTCGATTTTTGTTCAATATGACAAGTATAATTAACTTAAGTATTTTTCTTACTTTTATTGATTCGAATTTGATAAATAAATCAAGGAGGAGTCTAATTATAAAGTTGTTAAAAATGAAGAGATATTATGTTTATATATTAAAGTGTTCAGATGATAGTTATTACACAGGAGTTACAAATGACATAGAAAGAAGATTAAACGAACATTGCTTTGGTTCAAATAAAGAAAGTTATACTTATAATAAAAGACCTTTGGAATTAGTTCTTTGCACTGAATTTAATGATGTGAACCAAGCTATCGCATTCGAAAAACAAGTAAAAGGTTGGAGTAGAAAAAAGAAGGAAGCAATAATAAATGATAAATGGGAGGATTTAAAAAATTTTTCAGAATGTTTAAATAAAACAACGCATAAAAATTTTAATAAAAAGAACGTTTAGTAGTAAATTAGCCTTCGACTTTGCTCAGGATGACACCTGGAGTTTGATATACCTTTCTAATAACGATTGTTCGTCTGAGCGAAGTCGAAGACTTTTTTAAAATAAATTAAAATGAAAAAAAATCAACTAGAAATAGCCTGTTTCAATTACGAATCGGCAATAATTGCGCAGGAAAGTGGTGCGGATAGAATTGAGTTGTGCGAAAACATGGAGCTTGGTGGAACAACACCAAATGTGTTTTTGGCTGAAAGAGTAAGAGAAAAACTATCAATAAAAATGCATGTAATTGTTCGGCCTCGCGGCGGCGATTTTGTTTATACCGATGATGAATTTGACGAAATGAAAGAAAATATACAGCAATTTAAAGTGCTAGGTATTGATGGTTTTGTATTTGGAATTTTAAATTCTGATGGAAGCGTTAATAAAAAGCAAAATCAAGAATTAGTAGAGCTGGCGAGTCCATTGTCGTGTACATTTCATCGTGCGTTTGATGTAGTAAATGATATAGCACAATCTCTTGAAGATGTAATTGAATGTGGTTTTCAGACTATTTTAACTTCTGGACGAGGGAAAAATGTTGAAGAGGGAATTTCAGATTTAGAATTGATTCAGAAATTAGCTAACGACCGAATTGAAATTATGCCCGGCGGAGGTTTGCGATCTTCGAATATTAAATTGCTTCAAACAAAACTGCAACCCACTTTTTATCATTCGTCAGCGATTACAGATAATACAGAAACTGCAAATCCTGAAGAAATAAAAGAATTACGAAATTTTTTATAAAAACATATAAAAATAAAAAAGCCTGAAGTTGGCAAACTCCAGGCTTTTCTTTTCTACAAGAACTATTAAAATCTACTAATAAAAGCGGGATTAAAACATTCCACCACCGCTAGCTTTACTAGTGTTATCTTCTCTTTGTTTACGTTGCAAGTTTTTGATTTTTGCACCACCAAAATTATAAGTTAATCCTAAATAAACCGTTTGACTTTCCCATTTAAATTGTCCAGTATGAGGATAAGGATAATCAGAATCAAAGGCATATTTCATTGTGTTGAATACATCGTTAAAACGTAAACTAATATTCATCTTGTTGTCTAACAATGTATAACGTGAACCTATGTCCATTTTGTACATTGCATGACTGTCATTTTGAAGTCCGTCAACAGCACCTCTGTAAAATCCGAATAATAAAAAGCTTAAACGTTTGTTTGCCTTGAAGTTTGAATTCATACGTCCGTTAAAAGCTGCAACTGTAATTGTTCTTTCTTCAGGTTTGCTTTCCCCCGATGAAGGATTGAATTTAAAAACAATACCTTGTTGATTGATGCTTGAGAAATCAATAGATGGTTGAATATCCCACCATTTTGTAATTTTGTAATTCAGCGAAACTTCAAAACCATAAGCAGTATTGCGATCAAAGTTTGTATAGGTCAGAATTTGTTTGTTGCCAGTTGGATCTGTTAAATCTGGATATAAAACTCTACTAATTTGATCATTAATACTTCTTACGAAAACTCCAGTAGTAAAGCTTCCTTTCTCCAAAGTTTTAGTATAGTTTACTTCAACAGAATTTGTAAACTGAGGTCTTAATTCAGGATTTCCTAATGAAGTTACTAAAGGAGTAGAAAACTCACGAATAGGTTTAGTTTGTTCTAAACTCGGACGGTCTACACGACGGCTGTAGCTAAATTGTAAAGTGTTTTTCTCGGTTAAATTATAAGTAAAATAAGCCGATGGATACAAAGTAATATAATCATCATTAAATTTGTCAAGACCTTGATTCAAGTTAGCAGCTACTTTATAACTCTCGAAACGAGTTCCTAATTGGTAACTAAATTTTTTAAATTTCTGTCCAAATGTTACATAAGCAGAGTAAATATCAGTATCATAAGTGTAATTAGAAACTGGAAGTGCTGCAAGTGGGTTGCCTGTAAGGTAATAATTATCAGTTTTAGTAATTCTCGCCTCGGCACCAGCTTCAAGAGTGGTTTTGTCATTTAATGGATTTACGTAATCGACATTTAAAGTAGTCAATTTACGTGTTCCTTTGATATAATCATCATAAACGGCATTGTTTTGAGTATTGTCGTTTTTTATCGTTTGCGTGTCAAAATTAGAATATTGCGTGTCTTTGTTATCACTGTAGTTCCCTTCAAAATCTAAAGTATGACCTTCTTTTTTAAAGATATGTTTGTAGGCTAAATTATAAGTCCCAACTTGGTCTGGTCCAGAATATTTTGATTTTTGAAAAATGCTAGCCACATCAGAACCCGTTACATCGTCGTAGTTAATGCCAGTATCAACAAAACCTTTTCCGTTTGATTTGTTTTGATTGGTGTAAATTGATATTGTATTATGATCGTCGATTAAATAATCCATTCCTATTTTATATAAATATGAATCATTATCGTTTAGTACATTAATTTTCTGAAATACATCAGGATTAAATCTTTTAATGAAACCGTCATTTTGATACGTTCCAAAGTTTTGTCCCACATTACCAAAGAAATTTACTTTCCCTGTTTTGTAATTCAAATTTAAAGATTGGTTGTATTTAGCCGTTTTTCCAAAAGTGATTCCTCCGCTATAACTTCCGTTAAAACCATTATTTGTGTTTTTATGTAAAACAATATTAATGATTCCAGACATTCCTTCCGGATTGTATTTTGCACTTGGATTCGTAATCAACTCAATTTTTTTGATAGAAGTTGATGGAATTTGTTTTAGTAATTGCGCCGGGTCAATATTCGATGGTCTTCCGTCAATTAATACACGAACATTATCATTTCCGCGAAGCGAAAGTTTTCCATCCTGATCCACATTTACAGATGGAATATTATTCATAATGTCTGATGCCGAAGCTCCTGCTGTAGTTAAATCTTTTCCAACAGTAATTACTTTTCGGTCAATTTTTTGTTCTATTGTTGAGCGGTCACTTACAATATTTACACCTTTAAGCTGAGTCGCCTCTTCTTCAAGAGCAATATTAATGGAAGCTGTTTTTTTGTTGTCGCTTAAAATAATAGATCCTGTATATTTTTTGAATCCAATGTATTGAATTTCGATTGTATAATTTTTTAAAGCTAAATTTTTAATAGAAAACGTTCCATTATCATCTGTGTTAACTCCTGAAACCACTTTGCCGTTATCTTTAATAGAAACTGTAGCATAAGAAATAGGCGCGCTATTCGATTTTTCGGTAATTTTTCCAGAAACCGATCCCGCGTTCTGGGCTTGTGCTGTTGCCATTACCCCCAGTAAAGCAAACAGAAAGAATTTTAATTTCATAATTGTAATGGATTGATTTTTTTTGATTTGATTGATGATGATGATTGTTTTTTGTTAGATTTTTTTCGCTTTAAATGACTTCAAAGTTCTTATTAAGACTCTTTTACCATCGATATGTTACACAAAAAAAGAAAAAAGATTATATTTTTTTTAAGAAGCTCTGTCTTTGAATAGATTAGCGTTTTGATTTTTTGATAATTTTTGCAATCAAAACAAAATCGTTTTTAAGAATTTCTGATTGTTTTGTTGTATTTTATATGTTTTTCATTTTCTGTAATTGATGAATAAGCAGTATCTTTGCTCACTTTAAAATAAGTTTACATGTCATTATCACAAATTCTTACACCTTCTATACAAAAAGCAATACAAGCATTATTTGATGTTACTGTTGATAAAATCGAATTTCAAACTACACGAAAAGAGTTTGAAGGAGATATTACAATGGTAATTTTTCCTTTACTAAAAGTTATTAAAAGTAATCCTGTTGAATTAGGAAATAAAATTGGAAATTATCTGGTTGAAAATCTTTCTGAGGTAACACGCTTTAATGTGGTTTCAGGTTTTTTAAACATTGTGATTTCTGATGGGTATTATTTGAATTTCTTTAATGGAATAAAAGACAATACTAAGTTTGGATATGTAACACCTAATCCAGACGACAAAGCAATAATGGTCGAATATTCTTCGCCAAACACAAACAAACCTTTGCACTTAGGTCACGTTCGAAACAATTTGTTAGGATATTCTGTAGCTGAGATCATTAAAGCTTCAGGTAAAAAAGTATATAAAACTCAAATTATCAACGATCGTGGAATTCATATTTGCAAATCGATGCTTGCTTGGGAAAAGTTTGGAAATGGTGAAACTCCGGAAAGTACTGGTTTAAAGGGGGATAAGCTAGTTGGTAAATATTATGTTGAATTTGATAAAGCGTATAAAGCTGAAATCAATCAACTAGTAGAGACAGGCAAAACTGAAGAAGAAGCAAAAAAGCAAGCTCCGATTATTGTTGAAGCACAAGAGATGCTGAAAAAATGGGAGTCTGGAGATGAAAAAGTGATTACACTTTGGAAAATGATGAACCAATGGGTTTATGATGGGTTTGCTATAACTTACAAAAATCTAGGTGTTAATTTTGATAAATATTACTACGAAAGCAACACTTATTTATTAGGTAAAGATGTTGTTCAGGTAGGTCTTGATAAAGGAGTTTTTGAAAAAGATCCAGACGGTTCAGTTTGGATAGATTTGACAGACGAAGGATTAGATCGTAAAATTGTTTTGCGTTCTGATGGAACTGCAGTTTATATGACTCAGGATATTGGAACTGCAATTCAGCGTGTAAAAGATATGCCAGATGTTGGGGGAATGGTTTATACGGTTGGTAACGAGCAAGATTATCACTTTAAAGTACTATTCCTGATTCTAAAAAAATTAGGGTTTGATTGGGCTTCTAGTCTTTACCATTTGTCTTATGGAATGGTTGACTTGCCATCTGGAAAAATGAAAAGCCGTGAAGGAACTGTTGTAGATGCCGATGATTTGATGCAGGATATGACAGATACAGCGCAACAAATTTCTGAAGATTTAGGAAAGTTAGACAGTTATTCTCCAGAAGAAAAGGCAAAATTGTACAAAACAATTGGTCTAGGTGCTTTAAAGTATTATATCTTAAAAGTAGATCCTAAAAAACGTATTTTGTTTAATCCTGAAGAATCTGTGGATTTTGCTGGAAATACAGGACCTTTTATCCAATATACATACGCGAGAATTCAGTCTATAATTCGTAAGTCAGATTTCGATTTTTCTGAGCAAACAAATACAGAAGAATTACACGAGAAAGAAAAAGAATTGGTAAAACAAATTGAACTTTTTCCAGAAGTGATTCAAAATGCAGCGCAAAATCATAGTCCTGCTTTAATTGCAAATTATACTTATGATTTAGTAAAAGAATATAACTCATTCTATCAATCTGTTCATATTTTAGGAGAAGTAGATTTGACAAAAAAAATATTTAGAGTACAGCTTTCTCAAAAAGTTGCCGAAGTAATAAAATCAGCGTTTACTTTACTTGGAATTGAAGTTCCGGAGAGAATGTAGAAAGGACATTATTTAAATTAAAAAAGAGCCGATAGTTTTAAAACTATCGGCTCTTTTTATAACTAACACAAATATCCTTATTTTACAAACTTGTCAATAATTGCATCACTTTCTGCTTTAGTAGCAGTTGGCTTTAAATCAAACAAAAGAGAGTAAAGTGCTTTTCTGTCAACTTTAGCTTCCAAGTTTAAATCTTTATGTCTGTCAAAAAGAGTTTGCCACTTATCGCGAACATTTTTCCATAAAGCATTATTTTCTTTCCACCATTTTTGTCCTGCGATACATTTAATGTCTGGTACTTTAGTATAAACATCCATTCCTTTTTCTTGCGCTAACAAAACATCTTTTCCGCTGTCATCTCTGATCAGTTTTTCGTTGTCTTGTTCATGATTCCATCCTGTAGCAGTAATTTCGTGAATGTTTCTTCTTTTTAAAACATTATAGTCATTACGTATCGTTTGCTCTCTTCTTGGTAAAGGTGCATCGGCAATATTTGCCCAGTAATCCTGACCGTCTACATGTACCCAAGTTGATGAACCTTCGTATCTCGGGCTATCATCTACCTGATATACTTTTTGAGTCCATTGACCTTTAACAGCTTTTTTATCTAATTTTTTATATTTCCAAGAAGTTCCCTTATCATATGAGTATAAATCAGTGTTTTCGTATAGCCAGTCTTGTCTCCAGTGTTTAATAATCATATCGTCACTTACGATTAATAAATGCTGCATTACAATTTTGTTTGGAGTATCTTCTAAAAGTTCTACCCATTCTAAAGCTGATTCATGCTTGGTTGGTGAAGATTTATAAGTCAAAGAATCTTTAGGGTATTTAAAAGTTTCTGTAAAATTAAACTTCACTTCGTAACAACCACACATTGATTTAATTGATTTAATGTCTTGTTGTTTCTTGTCCTGACTAAAACCAAGACCACAAGTCAAAGCCATAACGGCCGATAAATAAAGGCTTTTTGAAATCATAATTTTTTGTTTTGTTTTAATTTTTTTGCAAATATAGAAATTTTATTTAGAACAAATAAAAATAGTTATATATTTGCAGCATTATTAAGACTGAATAAAAATAATGAAGATGAAATTTACCCTTTTTGCCGCTTTCGTTTTTTGTCAAATTTCTATTGCCCAGCAAAAAGATACCATTGTATCGCGAGAAAAACTTTCTGAAGTAGTTGTTACTGGACAAATTGAACCACAGTCTATTAAGAAATCTGTTTTTAATGTTCGCGTAATTTCTAAACAAGATATCAAGCAATTAGCTGCAAATAATTTATCAGACGTTTTAAATCAATACTTAAATATTACAGTTCAGAATAGTGGGAGTGATGGACGTTCGACGGTTTCAATGTTCGGATTAGATTCACAGTATTTTAAAATTTTAGTTGATAATATACCATTAGTAAGTGATACAGGTATGGGAACTAATGTTGATTTAACACAGGTAAATCTTGACGATGTAGAACGTATCGAGATTATCGAAGGTTCAATGGGAGTTACTCATGGAGCAAATGCGGTGACAGGAATCTTAAATATTATTACAAAGAAAGGCGGGGCTAATAAATGGGATATCAGCGCAACTATTCAGGAAGAAACAGTTGGTAATGAATATTCACTTAGCGATAAAGGAAGACATATTCAGTCTCTTAAAGTAGGGCATAAATTTAATGATAACTGGTATATTAATGTTGGTGGAAATCATAATAATTTTGAAGGTTTTTATGATGATAAACAAGGAAAAGATTATATAGTAAATGATAATTTAAGAGGATATTCATGGCTACCAAAAGAACAATGGGTTGGAAATGCAATGCTTGGTTATCAGAAAGATAATTTTAAGATTTTTTACAAATTTGATTACTACGGAGAAAATGTAGATTTCTATAGTCCAGTGTTAGTTCCTCAAGACAATTATCCTTTTCCGGAAACTTTTTTTGCAAGAGATAAACGTTATTTAACAAATCGTTTTTACCACCATTTAAACGCCAACGGAAAACTTTTTTCCAAATTAAATTATAATGTTTCTGTATCGCACCAAAAACAAGAACGTGATGCTGAATTGTTTGACTATCAAATCGAAACAAAAAAAGAATCTAACAATAATAGATTTACATATCAATCTAAAGAAGTATTTTATTCTACAGGAACATTAAGTAATTTCTTCAACAATAAAAAAGTAGATTTTCAATTGGGATATGAAATCACAAATGAAAATGGTTTTTACAGCGGTGCTGCCGGAACTTTTTTAGATAATGGATTACAGTCTGTAGATGTTAGAAAAAGATTAGAAAATTATGACATCTTTACAGTTGCAGAAATTAGCTTATCAGATAAACTTTCAATTCGTCCGGGACTTCGTTACTCCATTCAAAATACTTTTAAAGATCAATACGCTAGTTCGTTAGGTTTAAGATATCTTTTCAAAAAAGGATTAGAAGCAAGAGCCTCATTAGGTAAATCATATCGTACTCCAAATTTTGATGAGCTTTATACTTATTTTGTTGACTCTAATCACAACGTACAAGGGAATCCTAATTTAGTTCCGGAAAACAGCACTTCGTACGAAGTAAGTTTTAAAAGAACTTGCGATTTAAAATCGGGAGGACAGATTGCTAATAATTTAGCAGTAACTTTTTTAGATGTTGATGACAGAATTGATTTGGTATTGACACAAATTACACCTTCAAAATATAAGTACATCAATATCAACAAATATAAAATGTGGAATATTTCGACCACAGAGCAATATGCCTATAAAAACTGGAATGTAAAAGTTGGAGCCGCTCTAGTTGGAATTTCTCAAAAACTTGATTTAGCCGAGTTGGGTATTACTTCAGATGATAAATTCTTGTATTCTTTACAGTTAAACTCTAGTATCTCGTACAATGTTCCAAAATGGAATACTCTGTTTGCACTTTATTACAAATACAACGGGCAACAACAGCAATATGCAACAGGAACCAATGAAAAAGGCGAGGCAGAGTTTTATCTAAACAAAATTAATCCATACAGCTGGATGGATGCATCTGTTCGAAAATCATTCTTTAACAATCAATTTGAAGTAACACTAGGAGCTCGTAATTTATTCAATATTACAAATGTGCAGATTACTCAGGGTAGTGGAGCTTCTGGAGGAGGAACTCATGCCGCTGGTCCTCAAGCCTTGATGCTTGGATATGGACGCTCTTACTTTCTTAAACTTACTTATAACTTAAATTTTAATTAAATATACTAAATACCTTAAATACTATGAAAAAGAACTTTATCTTAATGCTTACTTTCGTCTTTCTTGCTTTTACGGCATGTAATAATGACGATAATGCTCCGCAATCAGATGTTGCTGTTGCGTTTGCAGAAACTTCGTATAATTTGACAAGTGATGCAACACCGGTTCAAATAAAATTCTCTAAGCCAGCTCCAGTTGCTGGAACGATTACTCTTGATGTAACTGAAACGGCTGTAGCTTATACTACAGATTATACAACAACTCCTGCTGCTGCTTCAAAAAAAGTAGTAGTGTCTTTTCCAAAAGATGCAACTTCGGTTGAGTTTACTTTTAATAAAATTAAAAACGCAACTGCAACTGAGGTTAAAAATGTAGTTTTTACTATTTCAGGAACTTCTTTTGGTGGACAGATATCAAGTAATAAAACAATTCAGTTAAACTTTAACGAAGCAGCATCTTTAGGAACAGCTTTGTCACCAGAAGTTGGAGGTCCATTAGAACCAAACCAAGTTTATGTTGATTTAAGCAGTGGAAAAATGACATCTGCAGTTAGAAATTCTTGGGATTTAGGATTTTATTCAGGTGCTGATTTTAGAGTAGTATTGAACAATTCTGTGAAAATGGCTGCGAAACAATTAAAAAGTACCAATATTGACGAAGTTCAGGTTGCAGATGAAACTATGATTATTGCGCAAGGAACAGGATTTCCTGAGCAAGTTGATGATTCAGCAGGAGATATTACAAAAACAGCTATTGCTGCAGTTTCATCTACAGATGCTGATAACAAAGTATATTTACTTTACCTAGGGAACAAACCAGCTGCTGCTGCACCATCTTTAGGAAAAGAAGGTGCTGCTGGAGGAGATACAAGAGGATGGAAAAAAATTAGAGTTTTAAGAAGCGGAAGCGATTACAAAGTTCAATATGCTGACATTGCTTCAACTACTCACGAAGAAATTGTAATTTCTAAAAATAGTGCATATAACTTCACATTTTTAAGCTTAATCGATAAAAAAGTAGTAAATGTTGAACCGCAAAAAAATCAATGGGATATTAACTTTACAACTTTCGTAAACGTTATTCCTAATGGAGCGACAATGGTACCATATTTCTACCCAGATTATGTTACTAACAACTTAAATGGTAATGCAAAAGCGTATCAAGTTTTAACTTCTGCATTTACTTATGAGGCTTTTACACTAGCAAATGTTGATAATACTAAATTTACTGCAGATCAAAGAAACATTGGATCAAATTGGAGAAGTACAAGTGCTCCTGGTCCTGACGGAAATCCAATGACTCAATTTGTATTAAGAACAGACCGTTTCTTTGTAATTAAAGATCCTGCTGGAAATGTTTATAAATTGAAATTTACAGGTGGTGCTAAAGCTGATTTAGAAAGAGGTCACCCAACATTCCAATATGCTATTTTGAAATAAATTATAGCACAAAAAAATTAAAGATTATCAAGAACATTTTGTTCTGGTTTTTAATACAATACATTAAAAATTCAGTTAATCATTAGCTTTGTTTTTTTATTTTTTTTTGAGAGAGGTTAGATTTATCTGACC
>Ga0302173_10000009_pt1 | contig 99600 bp, 92 predicted proteins | sample I_Fen_N3_1_FD_198785 | JGI IMG/M metagenome (GOLD analysis project Ga0302173, IMG submission 198785) | Peat permafrost microbial communities from Stordalen Mire near Abisko, Sweden - I_Fen_N3_1 | ecosystem: Environmental > Terrestrial > Soil > Wetlands > Permafrost | place: Sweden: Abisko... | reverse complement strand
CTTTTCATCTTCTCTTCTTTTCCTAACCAGTCTTTCAATGAGCTTCCCGTGTTTTGCGGGGTGCAAATGTAATATCCATTTTCTAATCTCACAAGCTTTTCTTAACCTTTTTTAGAAAAAAAATTTTCCTTTTTATTAATATTGCTTGTCAGTATTTCGAAGAGCGTATATCGCTGTTGCGGGTGCAAAAGTAGTCCCTTTATTGAGTTAAACAAGCTTTTTATGGAGTTATTTCTAATCTTTTTTCGTTCTTTTTCTTAACACTCTGATAACACCAATCTTAGCTTTTTACCTTTTTTAGTATTTGAAAGGTTTTTCCTTAACACTTTGCGCTTTTCCCAATATTTGCTTTTATAAAGGGTACTGTTTTGTTGAGTTTGTAGATTTTTGGACGATCACGAAGGGATTTAGCATATATAATATATGATACAAACTTTAATCTTACTCTCACTTAATGTTCACGCAAAGACACAAAGGCTCTAAGTTTTGTTTTATACTTAATGCTTTAAAAGGAATGCCTCTTCTGAAACCCTATGCCCTAGCCCCGATAGAAGTGGAAATCCTTTTGCTTTTTTCTTTAAAAAGCAAAAGATTGAAACGGATAGCAGGAGATAGCTCCTTATTCCTAAATTTCAAAATTGAAAGTTAACGCAAACCTTCGGTTCGCCCTGTTGGATGAAATTTACTCTTATATATATTAGATGCAAAAATAATCCCGACAGTCCCGAAGCTTCGAAATTAAAACCTGTCGGGTTATAAAATGATAACCTATCACCTTATATGCATAAACTCAAAACTAATCGAAACGAATAGCTTTTACAGGCGATATCTTCGTTATTATATAAGAAGGAATTAATAACACTATAAAACAAACCGTTACAGTAAGCAAATTCAACATGATAATATAACCTATATTCAAATATACAGGAGCCTGGTTTACATAGTAATTTTCTGGATTCAATTTAACAACTCCAAAATGCTGTTGAATCAGCAATAATGAAATGCCAATTAAATTACCCCAGAACAATCCACGTACAATAAGATAAAAAGCATTGTATAGAAATATTTTTCGAACAGTCCAGTTATTTGCCCCAAGAGCCTTCAAAATTCCTATCATTTGAGTACGCTCTAAAATAAGCACTAACAACGCAACCACCATATTAATTGTAGCTACTAAAATCATCACAACCAATATTACTATTATATTAAAATCAAAAAGTTGCAACCAGTCAAAGATATAACTGTATTTTTCTCTAATCGTTTTTGTATCTAAACTTGATGCTGTCTTTTCGTAAATCTTATCACCAACAACTTTAATATCATTAAAGTCTTTAATAAAAACTTCAAACGCGCCTACTTGATCTGAATTCCATTTATTGATTCGCTGAATATGACGGATATCTCCTAATATATATGTCGCATCAAAATCTTGAAATCCAGAATTAAAAATACCCGCAATTTTAAATCTTCGACTATTTGGCAACTTCCCTTTTTCTTCTTTCATAAAAAAGGTATTAAAGTCATCTCCTACCTTTAAATTTAGCCGATCTGCCAAAAATCTTGAAATCAAAACATCCTCATTTAGAGTTTTAGAATAATCCGGCAATTTACCATCGACTAAATACTCTTGTATGTTTTTCCAATCATAATCGGCCCCTACTCCTTTAAAAACAATTCCTTCAAACGCATTTTCAGTTCTGATGATTCCAGCTTTGCTAGCGATAGCCTGAACATGACTAACTTCAGGAACTGATTTGAAATCTGGATAAAAATCTTGTTTTTTGGATATCGGGACTAAAGTAACTTCTGAATTATTATTATCGTAGTTTGATATTATAATTTGACCATTAAAAGCCGATACTTTGTCACGAATTTTTTTTTGCAATCCAATTCCAGTCGCAACAGAAACAATCATCATTATTATACCAATTGCAATAGCCGAAATGGCGATTTTTATGATCGGTGCCGAAATACTACTTTTAAAATCTCTGGCAGTAATAAGCCGTTTCGCTATAAAATATTCTATATTCAAAGTTTCAGCTATCTAAATATTATTAATTATACTTTTCGTAATCGAACGAATCAAAATTACGTTTTATAAAACAAAAAGAATTACATCTTTTTAAATTGTTACAAAGGCAACTTCTTTTTCATTTCTTCTACGATATTATAGGCCGCAGGGCAAATCGCCACATTTTTCAATGTGAGATCCGTAATTTGATGAAACTTTTTACGATCTGTATGAGGAAACTCTCTGCAAGCTTTTGGGCGAACATCGTAAATCATACAATAATTCTCATTATCTAAAAAAGTACACGGAACGCTTTTTAACACATAATCTTTATCTTCATCAATTCTCAAATATTGTTCTATGAACTGCTGTGGCTTTTGTCTAAATGACTTCGAAATCCTTTCAATATCAGCTAATGTAAACAACGGTCCAGTTGTTTTACAACAATTAGCACATCCTAAACAGTCCGTTTTTTTAAATTCCGCATCGTGCAAGTCCTGCATGACATAATCTAAATTCTTAGGTTGTTTCTTTTTCAGCTTATCAAAATACTTTTTGTTCTCGATATGCTTATCTTTGGCTAACTTATTTAAGTTATTTAAAATTTGTTTCAAGTTTACTTTTTAAAGTTGATCTGCAAAATTAAACAACTTTAAACTCGAAACCTTAAACTTTGAATTAAAATACGATGAAAGATCTTTTTGGAAAAGCAATGTTCGACTTTCAAACCAATAATTCACCACAAGACATCATTACAGAAACTACAATTTCTGAAGAAGATGAAATGAGTGTTGACTATTTATTTCGATCTTATAACGAAATGCCAAAACTCGAACAAAAAGCACTTCAATTGGCAATTGGAAAAACTTTAGATGTTGGTTGCGGCGCAGGAAGCCACTCCTTGTCTTTACAAAATGACAGAAATCTGGACGTAACATCAATAGATATTTCAGAAAAAGCAATCGAAACCTGTAAACTCAGAGGCGTAAAAAACGCGCAAGTTCTAAATATCCTTAACTTTGAAGGTGAAAAATTTGACACGATTATACTTTTAATGAATGGTGTAGGGATTTTTGGTAAATTAGATAATTGCAACAAGTATTTATCTAAATTAAAGTCTCTTTTAAATTCTGGCGGGCAAATATTATTAGACAGCTCTGACATTATCTATATGTTTGATGAGGATGAAGATGGCGGAAAATGGATTCCTTCAAATAACGACTATTATGGCGAACTTGTTTTCAACATCTCCTACAAAGGAGAAAAAGAGGAACCTTTTGACTGGTTATATTTAGACTATAACACTCTTCAAAATGCAGCAATTGCAAACGGACTAAAATGTGAGCTAATTTTAGAAGGCGAACATTATAATTATTTAGCAAAACTTTCAATAGAATAAATATCAATATCATGAATCCTGTAGATTTAGAAAAACTAAAATACCCTATCGGGAAATTTGAAAGCCCAAAGGAATATACTTCTGAGTATTTATTAGCAAAAATTGCAATTATCGAATCTTTTCCTGAAAGATTACGAAAAGAAACCATTCACTTAACAGATGAGCAATTAAATACTTCATACCGACCTGAAGGTTGGACAATCCGACAAGTAATTCACCATTGCGCAGAAAGTCACATGAATTGTTACATCAGAATTAAATGGTCTCTGACAGAAAACAATCCCGTAATAAAAGCTTATGATGAAGCTTTATGGTCTGACTTACCAGATAGCCTAACCATGCCAATTGAACCAACTTTGAATTTACTAGACGGACTACATTTTAGATTGGGTTATATTATGAGAAACTTATCACCGGCTGATTTAGAAAAATCTTTTATTCATCCCGAAAACAATTCTGAATACCATATAAAGCAAATAATCGGAATGTATGCATGGCATAGCGAACATCATTTAGCACATATTACAAATGTAAAACGATTAAAAAACTGGAATTAAAAAATCCTGTTTCCTTTTTACACACTGTATAAGATTTACCTAAAAGTAAAAATCCCTTCAATTGAAGAGATTTTTACTTTTTTCTATTTAAGGAATATTTAAATACTTGTGTGTTTGAAGAGAAACTCTCCACTTAGGATTATTCATCACATAATCTACTATTAATGGTGTCATTTCTTCTTTTTTACTCCATTCAGGTTGCAAAAACAAAATTGCATTATCATTTACCAACTCCGCTTGCTCTTCTGCAAAAATAAAATCGTGCTTATTATAAATAATGACTTTTAACTCATGTGCATTATCATATACGGTTTGTGTTGGTAATTTATTCTTTTTTGGAGAAAGACAAATCCAATCCCAAGTTCCTGTTAACGGATAAGCTCCAGAAGTTTCTATATGGACTCTTAAGTTTTTACTTTTTAATTCCTGCGTTAATAAACTCATATCCCAAGTTAATGGCTCTCCTCCTGTAATCACAACAGTATCAGCTTGACTTGATGCATTTTTCACAATTAAATCAACACTTGTTGGCGGATGTAATTCTGCATTCCAACTTTCTTTCACATCACACCAGTGACAACCAACATCGCAGCCTCCAATTCGTATAAAGTAAGCAGCTGTCCCAGTATGAAAACCTTCACCCTGAATGGTATAAAACTCTTCCATCAAAGGCAACATCGCTCCTTTATTTACTTCTAATTGTATTTCTTTTGATAACATTATTATATTTTAAAGTGCAAAGATAGTCAAATAAATACGGAACAAAAAAAACCGATAGTTGTTTGAACTATCGGTTTTTTATTAAACTTAAAATCAGTTATTATTTTAGACTTTTTACTGATTGTGTAGCATAAGCATTTGTAGGATCTAAAACTAAAGTTTTATTAAAATACTCAATAGCTTTTGCTTTATCTGTATTAGCATAACTAGCCCCAATATTATTGTAAGCTTCAATTACTTTTTTCATAGTAGCTGGTTTAGCTAATTCCTCTGCTCCTTTAGCAGTAATTCTTGTAACATACTCTTCGTAGTTTTTAACGATCAAATCATCTTTCTCTAATAAGTTATTAATTCTACCTTTGTACAAATATGCCTCATCATAAGTTGGAGAAGCAGCTAGAACTTTGTCAAATGCAGCATCAGCTTTACCTAATGCAACTGGATCAGCAGCACCATTAGTTTTATTTGTATTAGCATAATATAAAGAAATACCATAGTATACATTATCATCTAAGTAATTTTTAGACTCCTTAATATCCGCACCTACTTCAAAAACAGCAGCAGCCTGCGCATATTGCTTTTTACTAAATAAAGCTTTTCCAATATCTGCAAGTTCTTCAGCCAAGATAGGCTCTAACTCTATACCTTTTTTAATTTCAGCAAATCCAGCATCAAATGCAGTTTGCTCAATAGCACCTTCTGCATTAGTACCTTTTTTCATTTTGGCAAGTCCCAAATACAAATAATCTCTTCCAATTTTTTTATTTGAAGGCACATTAATATAATCTTCAAGTGACTTAATTGCCACATCAACGTTACCATTTTCGTAAGCAGCATAACCTAAATATCTAAAAATTCTAGGATTTACTTTATCATCAGCGATCATTTTATTAGCTACAGTTTCTAAATTTTTATAATCTTTAACTAAGATTAAAAAATCAGCATGACGCATTTTAGAATCTAACGAATAATCCGTAAGGCTAAGATATTTCTCGTAATTAGTAATTGCATTTTGCAAATTTACTTTAGAAGTAGATGGCTTGTTTCTAGCCCACTTATAGTAAGTTTCAGCTAATTCACGATATACTGGTCCGTAATTAGGATTTATAGCAATAACCTCATTAAAAGATTTGATTGCTTCATCATAAGATTTAGCACCTTTTAACAAAACTCCCAATTGCATTTTAGCTCTTAAAAGTGTAGGATCTGCAGTAAATGCATCACGATATGCCTTGTAAGCATCATTTTGATTGTTTGCTCCATAATATGCATCTCCAATTGTCAAAAGCGCATTTGCATTTTGTGGATCAACTAATAAAGCGCGTTTTACAGTTGCAATAGCATTTGTATAATCTGGAGAAGTTGAATTAATATAAGCTCTACCAATATAGATAAACTCATCAACATCTTTACGTTTCATGTCTTTTGTTGCCAAACCAAAGTTAGTTTGAGCCGCTGCAACATTTTTAGCATCAAGCTCTAACTGACCCAAGCCAATATAATTTAAGTTTTTCTTGTCTGATGCTTGCAATCCATTATTATAATAAATTTTAGCCGAATCAGCAATACCTTGATTTAAATATACATTACCTAAAACAAAATTTGCCTCTCCATCAGAAGGTTTTGCTTTGATGATTGCTTTTAGTAATGATTTTGCTTTTTGAAATTGTTCTGCATCAATTGCTTTCTTAGCTTCTTTGATATCTTGCGCATTTGCTACAGAAACTGAAGCAACTATGGCAAGAGTAAAAATTTTAAATTTATTCATCTTTAATTGTAATTAATTTATTCTTTATCTTTAATAATCTGATTCCTTATTTTAAGCTTTCGTCCAGGAGTTCTAACTGGTAATAAACCAGATTTTAAAACAATTCTCTGTCCGATATCTCCAGCAATGAATGAAGCAAACCCCATTCCTAAACCAGAATAACCCTGGCAATTTACAATAAACAAATCACGTGCCAAAGGATATTTCACTTCAGCCAGATCATTTTGAGTTGGACTATAATATTGATTATCATTTAATCCTTTAACACTCAAAACATTTATTTTTTTGATGATGTCCGTCATATTAGGCGACGGCTGAGACAACCAGTTTACACCAACAACACCAATCATTCCGTCATTTTCAGACACAAATTTAATAACTTCGTCATTAGTTTTAAAAGAAAAAACTCCTTTAACAGGAATATCTTTTACTTTTGCCAATTCCTTCATGTAACGTACCGTACTTGAATTTGGATTATCAAATACAAGCCCTTTAATTCGAGGATCTGATTTACCTTGCATAAAATCGATTACCGTTTTCAACGCAATTAATGTATCATTATTGCTTTTACTTGAAATAAAAGCAATCGCATCTATAGCAAATGGTGTAACTCTAGGATTAATTTTGTTTTTCTCAAATTTAGCAATTTCATCCTTAGTAAGATTTCTTGCCATTACCACTACTTTTGCTTTTTGATTTAATAAATCATTCACAAGCTCAGCTTCCGACTTAGGCTTTACATTAATCTTAGCATCATAATAAGTTCCTTCGAAAACAGCAACCTGATCATCAACAATAGGTTTTATTGTTTCATCAACTGTAATATCAATAGATCCTTTTAAAATTGTTTCTTTATCAGCTTCATTCTTGCTTTTTTGGTTACACATGGCAAACAAAAAAACAAAAACAACTAAGCCTGCAATTTTACTATATTTTAACATCTTATTCTGCGTTTGAATTAATTAATCTTAAAAAACGAATTGCAGAATATACAATCAACAATCCACCAAAAGCGTATCTGTATTTAGGTTCCATATCTAATGGAAGTTTCTTCCAAAACATAATCATTAAACCTAGCACAAGATATATTAAAAAAAACAGTATTCCTAAAACAAGAAGAAATCGCTCTTTGAGCGATTTCTTCTGAATATTATTAAGCATATCTTTTAACATTATTCTGCAGATTGAATAGTAATAGGAAGAGAGTAAAGTACTCTAACTTTTTTACCATTTTGCTCGCCAGGAGTCCATTTTGGACATTTTTTAAGAACACGAATTGCTTCTGCTCCTGTACCGTAACCGATATCCCTTAAAACTTTAATGTCGGTTAATGAACCGTCTTTTTCAACTACAAAAGTAACATAAACTTTACCTTTTAAACCTTCTTCTTCCGGAGTTTTATAATTGTTTCCTACGAATTTGTAGAACTTATCAATTCCTCCAGGGAAATCTGGTTTTACCTCAATCCCAGCAGTGTTATAAATATTTTGATCATCTACAACAGGTTCTTGAGTAACTGGCCCTGTACCAACAGGCTCATCTACAGTTGCTTTCGCATTAGGATCACCTTTAATATCCTCGCTACCAACTTTTTTATCTTTAAGATCCTCGATTTTTGGAGGATCTTCAGTAACTTCATTCGCCTTAGCTACAACCGGTTTCACAAACTTAACCTGATCCACTTTTGGTGGTGGTGGTGGTGGTGGCGGTTCATTAGGCTTTACTTCCTCTTTTTTAGGAGGTAATTTTACTGTGGCAATCTTAATATCGTTATTTACATCTTCTTCTTTAGAATCTGGCAACAAACTTATAATAAGAGGAGCTGCAATAGCAATGCTAAAAATAATCGAACCCAAGACAAGCGCTTTTACCGTAGTTTTACCGTTCGATTTTCTTAACTCATATGCACCATATATCTTATTACGTCCTTCGAATACGATATCAAGCCACTGATTTTTAATTATATCTAATTTCATTTTTCTTGATTATTAGGATGTTAAAAACAAGACAACTCTTATTTTTTATCTAGCAATTTTGTTTCTTCTGGCGTAAACTCAGGAACAATAGCATATGTATCTACACCAGTAATAGCCATCTCATCCAAAATATCTACCAAATTTTTATAATTTGATTTTTTAGTTGGTTTGATAATAACTATAATCCCTTGTTTAGGCTTCCCTTTAGCAGCAGAATATTCTAAAACTGTTTTCTTTCTTTTCAGTAATTCTTTACGAATTCCATCTTTACCATATGCGATATCTTTTGGTCCAGCAATTGGAGTCGCAAGTAATCCCATATAATAAACGATCTTATTACCTTCATCTAGCATCACTGTCATAGTACGATTTTCATCTACTTTAACTGGTATTTCGTCCTTTATTGGATCTTTATCCGGCAAAGACAAATCCATCGATTGAGGTTTTGACAACGATGTGGTTAACATAAAGAATGTGATCAATAAGAATGCCAAATCCACCATAGCCGTTAAATCGACTTTTGAACTTTGCTTTTTACTTCTTACTTTACCACCTTTTCCGCCACCACCGTCGCCGGTATTTAATTCAGCCATTTTAGTGTATATTTTTTAATTAAAAGTCTCTTCCTCTCATACCTGTAACTAAGTTAAAGGAATTGATTTTTTGATCTTGTAAAATATCCATAATCTTTTTGATTTGCGGATATTCTTCTTTAGCATCTCCTTTAATTGCAATCTGCAATTCTTTATCATCAAGATCAATTGCAGCTCTTCTTGAAACCAAAAGCCACTCTTTTAATTGATTATCTAAAGAATCGATTGGAATACCAGGTTGATTTGCTTTTGTTCTATCAGACGCTTTCATTGCAATAATATCTTTCAAATTCGCAACTGGAACACCAAAGTCATCCATTAACGAAAATTTCGTTTTATCATCTTCTGAAAAAGTCACACCGAATTTTGCACCCATTCCTTCAAGAGTTCTTTTACGAATCTCTCTTCCTTTAATGTCAAAAAACACTTTGCTTTTCCCGTCTTTGTCTTTTCCTACTGTAATAATAGCTAAATCCGTATCAGGTAATTTAGTTTGAGCAACAGAAGAAGGCATATCTACAGGAAGTGCTTCTGGCACCTTAGCAGTAGCGGTCAAAATAAAGAACGTAAGCAAAAGGAACGCAACATCACACATGGCAGTCATATCTGTCGATGTTGACTTTTTTTTCATTTTTATTTTAGCCATTATCTTTTATTTTATTTTGATATAATTAATTATAATTAATACTAATCAAAAATTAATTATTGTTTCAAACTTCCTCTGAATCTTCTGTAAGTATTTACAATTGTAGTACCAGCCTCATCGATAGAGTAAGTTAAATCATCAATCTTAGCAGTAAAGAAGTTGTAAGAGATAATTGCTAAAACTGAAGTAGAGATACCTGTTGCAGTGTTGATAAGTGCCTCAGAAATACCAGTTGCAAGAGCAGCTTGATCTGGAGTTCCAGCAGAAGCTAACGCACCAAACGCTTTAATCATACCTGATACAGTTCCTAATAATCCTCCTAAAGTTCCTAATGATACTAAAGTAGAGATAATAGTCATATTTTTTTCCAACATTGGCATTTCTAATGAAGTTGCCTCTTCGATTTCTTTGTGGATTACTTCTGAAGCTTCTTCACTGTTGAAACCTTCTTTTTTAACATCTTGATATTTAATCAAAGCAGATTTAATTGCATTTGCAACTGAACCTTGTTGTTTGTCACATGAAGCGATAGCAGCCTCGATGTTTCCTTCTTTAATACTTCCTTGTACATTTTTCATAAATGCATCTAAGTTAGCTTTACCAGCAGCTTTACCAATAACGATAAATCTTTCAATAGAAAAAACAACAACCATTAAAAACATTCCTAATAATACTGGTACAATAAAACCTCCTTTATATACCATTCCTAATGTATTGATTGGGTGACCTGTTTCAGGATTTCCTCCTTCAAAGTTAGCAGGTGAACCCATAACAAATTTCCAAATAAACACCCCAACTAAAATACACGCTACAATAATGATTCCTGTAATCATTCCTCCTCCATTTGAAGTGCTTTCTTTTTTAACTTTAACGTTTGCCATTTTTTTTAATTTTAATAGTTTTAAATAATTTTATTTTTTAGTTATATTTAACTTGTAGAGGAGCAAATTTATACGTTTAGTTTAAATAAAAAAACTTTTTTTAATTTAATTGAACGAAATTTAACGTCAATTTAAAAAATATCTCATTAAATTGCCCCTGTCGTTTTTTAGATAAAACAAAAAACAGGACGATTAATGGGAAAATTACAACGTTTTAGTAAATATTCAAACATTCTTTTGATATCTTCTTAAAAAGTTGCGAAATTATTTTTTATATATTTTTCAATCGGAAAAAGCTTTTTCCTACTAAAAAAAACGAGCTCAAAATGTTAAAAAATCAAGCAAAACTCTTATAATCATCTAAATTACAAATAAAAACATGGATAAAAAAGATAATTTCATTCAAGATATAAACAACGGCTATGTTTCTAAAGGTGATAGTATAACTCTGGGAGGAGCCATTTTAGATGGAGAAGCACTTCCTGAAGTTCATGTCAAAATTCCTCTAAAAACATTAAATCGTCACGGACTTATAGCTGGTGCAACCGGAACGGGAAAGACAAAAACAATACAAGTCTTATCTGAACAACTTTCAAATGCCGGGATTCCTGTCTTGATGATGGATATTAAAGGGGATTTTAGCGGAATTGCCAAAGAAGGTAAGGAAGAGGGTTTTATTACGGAGCGTCATGCTAAAATAAATATACCTTATAACGTTGCTTCTTTTCCTGTTGAACTTATGTCGCTTTCTAAACAAGATGGTGTTCGTTTAAGAGCTACGGTTTCGGAATTTGGTCCTGTTCTATTCTCACGAATTTTAGATTTAAATGATACTCAAGCTGGCGTAGTTGCGGTAATTTTTAAATATTGCGACGACAACAAAATGCCTTTGCTTGATTTAAAAGACATTAAAAAGGTAATTAATTATATTACGGAAGAAGGAAAAGACGAAATCTCTGCCAATTATGGCAAAATTTCAACTGCAACTACGGGAACTATTCTAAGAAAAATTATCGAATTAGAACAACAAGGTGGTGATTTGTTTTTTGGAGAATTATCATTCGAAATTGATGATTTGATGCGAATTGATGAAAATGGTAAGGGATATGTAAACATCATTCGCTTGACGGATATTCAGGATAAACCAAAATTATTCTCAACTTTTATGTTGAGTTTATTAGCCGAAATTTACCAACAAATGCCAGAAAAAGGAGATGTTGCACAACCTGAATTGGTTATTTTTATTGATGAAGCGCATTTAATTTTTAATGAGGCTAGTAAAGCGCTTTTAGAACAAATTGAAACTATTGTAAAACTGATTCGTTCTAAGGGTGTTGGAATTTATTTTGTAACGCAAAACCCTATGGACGTTCCAAGTGGTGTTTTGGCACAATTAGGATTAAAAATTCAACATGCATTGAGAGCATTTACTGCAAATGACAGACAAGCGATTAAAAAAACAGCAGATAATTACCCTACTTCTAAATATTACAAAACAGATGAATTATTAACTAGCTTAGGAATTGGAGAGGCTCTTGTTACTGCACTAAACGAAAAAGGAATTCCGACACCATTAGTTGCCACAATGATGCGTGCCCCCATGAGCAGAATGGATGTTTTAACGTCTGACGAAATCGAAGCTATTAATAGTAAATCGAAACTGGTAAAAAAATATATTGAAGAAATTGATCGCGAAAGTGCTTATGAAATTCTAACCAAGAAAATTGCCGATGCTGAGCAAGCTAGTGCTGAACAAGAAGAACAGGCTCCAACCCGATCTTCAAAATCTGAACCTAGTACAACAAGTGTTGTTACAAAATCAGTTTTAAAAGTGGTTACAAGTGCTACTTTTATTAGAGGTGTTTTTGGAGTTTTATCTAAAATATTCAAAAAATAGGTAAAAAAAAAATTAAACCATATAAGTTATATAAGTCAATATAATGCTTTGCGCATAGATTAAATGAACTTATATAACTTATATGGTTTAAATATTTTATGCATTTTGCAGCAATTCTAAAATTTTATTTTCAACTTCTGCTGTGTTCCAGATATTTTCAATATTATCGAGTTTTAAAACCTCTTCCATTATTCCGTTTTGGAAATCCCCAATTGCCAAAGCTTCAGCATATGGGCGATCACTAAAAGTTACTCGACTGTAAAGCGGAATCCATTTGTCTGGATGTTTGTCTGAGAATGCTTTTTCTATTTTCTTTTGCAGTAAGAATTTTTCATCTGCTGTTTTCGTGCTCATTTCCATGAAATTTCGATACGAAAGTTCTGCAATAGCATCAGCATTTGGTTTGCGTGAAATTTGATATTCAGAGAAAATCTTCTTCCAGTCGTTTCCGTATTTTTCGATCATTTCGTTTAAAACCGTAATATCTTCAAAGCCTGCGTTCATTCCTTGTCCATAAAACGGAACAATAGCATGACAAGCATCTCCAATTAAAGCGATTTTATCTTCATAAGTCCATGGAAAACATTTCATGGTTACCAAAGTACTTGTTGGGTTTTTAAAGAAATCTTCGGCCAATTTTGGAATCACTTCGATTGAATCCGGGAAGTTCTTCTCAAAGAAATCTTCTACCATTTTTCGATCTGTCAGTGATTCAAAAGAATTTTCTCCTTCAAAAGGCATAAACAAAGTACACGTAAAACTACCATCGAGATTTGGCAAAGCAATGAGCATATACTTTCCACGCGGCCAAATATGAAAGGAATTTTTATCCAGTTTATGTGTTCCATCAGCATTAGCTGGAATATTTAATTCCTTATACCCCATATTCAAAAATTCCTGAGAATAATTAAACATGCTCTGACGTTGCATTCTATGACGAATTCTCGAGAAAGCGCCATCGGCACCAAAAACCATATCGTATTTTACTTCCTCCCACTCGCCTCTTTCCGTTTCGCCAATGTGCAAAGTCGCTTCGCTTAGCGTAACATCCCAGATTTTTTGGTCAAAGAAAAATTCAGCTCCTGCCACTTCGGCAAGATCAATCATTTTTCGATTCAAAGTTCCTCTCGAAATCGAATAAATAGATTCACCTTCTTGCCCGTAATTCTGAAAGTTTAATTTATCGACTAGATGAATAGCACGTTTATCCATTGGAATTGCGATTTCGCGAACCGAATCGCCAACACCAACGCCATCAAGAGCTTTCCAGCCGCGATTAGACATAGCTAAATTTATGGAACGACCCGAAAAATTAATTTTACGAATATCAGGACTGCGATCATAAACATGAACGGTGTGACCTTCTTTTTTGAGATAAATTGCCAATAGTGATCCTACCAATCCAGAACCTACAATAGCAATTTTTAGTGGAGTTTGCATCAAGAAAAATCTAAATATAAGATCGTAAAAATAAGTAATAAATATACAACAGCTTTAAAATAAACCAAATATTTAGACTAATTCGTTACAATTAAACGGATGCTCATGCAAAAACCGTTTTCTTAACAAATTTTCGTTTTTATAGATTTATTAAAAAGTTGGAAAAGATTATTTTCGTTTGAAGATAAATATTAACTGGCGAAAAAAAATCTCGCAAAGCCGCAGTTCCGATGCTTCGGGACTGTGGCTTTGCGAGAGATAACTTCAATTCATTTATTTTAAAAAAAAACAATTACACTTAAGTAACAATGAAAAACGAATTACTACAATCCAACATTATTCTAGAAAACGAGAAAGTTTTATTGGTTCCTTTTGAGGACATAGCAAACATCGAACTCAAAGAAATTATTTTTGATGACGAAATCTGGAAATATATGGGAATGTACATTCGCAACGATCAGGATTTTGAAAATTATATTCAAAACACACTAAAACAAAAAGCCGACGGAATTTGTTATCCTTTTTTAATAATTGACAAAACAACAAATAAAGTTGCCGGAAGCACGCGTTACGGTTATCTAAATCATGCTAATCAAAAATGCGAAATTGGATGGACTTGGTATGGAAAAGATTTTCAAAGAACAGGTTTAAACAAGGCTTGTAAATATGAATTATTGAATTTTGGCTTCGAAAATATTGAATTTAGGAGAATACAATTCAGTGCTGATCTTGAAAATCTAAGTTCACAAAGAGCTATAGAAAAATTAGGTGCTTTAAAAGAAGGTATTTTTAGAAACAATTATGTCGATTCTGAAGGAAAGAGTAAAGATGATGTTTATTATAGCATTATTTTAGAAGAATGGGATGTAACGAAACGTAGATTTTTTCCAGAGTTCATATAGATTCTACCAAATTTACATTCGGAGAAAAAGTGGTACTTTAGCTTAATATTTTTAATGTAAAATACCCTAAAACCTTCTCTAACATAATAAACCAAAATGCAATTATACTCTGAATATTATGTTAGTAAAGAATCTGAACGGTTTGTTAATAAAATTTGGTGTCTCGATAATAGCATCGGCGAAAGCCTAATCGAGAATAAACTTGTTTTACCAAATGGATGTTTTAATCTGGCTATTGTTAGCGGAAATGCAATAGAAGTTCATACGAGCAAAAACAAATACACAATGAACGAAGGATTTTACTTTTGTTCGCAAATGACCAATAAAGTTTTGGTTAATATTCAGCCAAAAACTAAAGTTACTATAATTCAATTGCACGGCTGGACACTGTCGATGTTTCCGGAATATGATTTGAGCAATTTTACGGATTCAATTATTAGAATTAATTCGGATGAATTGCCTTTTAAAACCAAAATCGAAACGGGTTTAAATAGTGATATTTCAGAATTATTAAATACGATAAATGATTATTTTGAAGAATTAAGCCATACAAATCCATCAAAAAATACAATCGAAAAAATCTGCGAACTTATTAAGCTTTACAACGAAGAAATCACGGTTTCGGAAATTGGAAATAACTTAGATATTTCGCAAAGATCGCTTCAAATCAAATTTAAAATTGCAACTGGACTTACAATCAAAAATTACATTCAGATTCTGAAATTTAGAAAATCGGTTGACCAAATGGTAAATTCAGACTTAGAGAAATTAAAACTAACCGATGTTGCGCTTTATAATAAATATTTTGACCAGTCGCATTTTATAAAGAAGTTTAAAGACGTAACGAAAACAACTCCAAAAATGTTCAACTCGGATTTGTATTTTCTTTCTAAAAAAAGATGACATTTCGCTTTTATACAATTTTGCGAACATCGATTGAACTATTTTTGCTAAATCATTAATCATCAATCAATCACAAAATGAAAATTAACCAATCCATTTTCCAGTTAAAAGCGATTTTAATTGGGATGTTACTACTCCAATTTCATATTGGATTTTCTCAGGAAGAAAAAAACTCCAAACTCTACAAAACTATTATGTCAAGAGATAGTCTACTTTTTAATGTAGGTTTTAATACTTGCGATGTAAAACAGTTTGAAAATCTATTGAGTGACAATTTTGAGTTTTATCATGACAAAGACAGTATTCAAGACAAAGCTTTATTTCTAAAAAAAATTAGACAGGGTTTATGCAGCTCAACCAAAACTTATCAAGCCAGAAGAGATTTAATACAAGGCAGTACCGAAATTTATCCGCTTTCTAAAAATGGCATCTTGTACGGTGCTTTACAAATTGGGATTCATCAATTTTTTGAACCTGTTCCTGGCGGAAAAGATAAATTTGGCAGCACGGCACGATTTACTCACCTTTGGATATTAGAAAATGGTGTATGGAAACTGAGACGATCTCTAAGTTACGATCATCAGGAAGTTAATACTGTAGGCACGAATTCAGGCATTTTTGACAATGATGTTGAAATCGAAAAATGGCTAAAACAAAATAATATTCCAACTTTAGGAATTGGCATTATAAACAACGGAAAACTACAAGAAGTAAAAGTTTTTGGCGAACTAAAAAAAGGAGTTTCAGCGCCTTACAACACAATTTGGAATGTTGCTTCCTTGACAAAACCAGTAACTGCAATTGTAGCATTAAAACTGGTAAGTTCAGAAAAATGGAATCTAGACGAACCACTTTATAAATATTGGATTGATCCGGATATTGCAAATGATCCTAATACGAAACTCTTAACAACAAGAATTATTCTAAGCCATCAAACTGGTTTTCCAAATTGGCGATTTATGAATGAATCTGGCAAACTGGATTTTAAATTTAAACCTGGAACAAAATATCAATATTCTGGCGAAGGATTAGAATATTTAAGAAAGGCTTTAGAAAGCAAATTTCATAAAACTTTAGATCAATTGGCAGATGAATTAATTTTTAGCCCACTCAAAATGAATGATACTCAGTTTATTTGGAATGACAAAATTGACCTTTCGAGATATGCAATTGGCTACGACAATAAAGGCAACGCTTACGAACCAACCAAAAATAAAACGGCCAACGCTGCCGACGATTTAGTAACTACAATTGGAGATTATGGAACATTTTTATGTAGTGTAATGAACAGCGACGGATTGAGCAAAAAAGTTTTTGACGACATGACTTCGCATCAAGTTGAAACTAAGAAAAACAAATACTTTGGGCTGGGTTTTGAAATATATGATTTAGGCAATAATGATTATGCTTTATCTCATGGCGGAGCTGATAAAGGTGTTCAGACCATTTTTTTACTGTTACCAAAAACAAAACAAGGCATCGTTATTTTTACAAATGTCGACGATGGCTATAAGGTTTACGAGAAAATAGTCAACAATTATCTGGGCGAAAAGGGCAAAAAAATAATTGAGATTGAAACGAAATAAACGTTAACCAAAAACTTAAACCACTAACAAAATCTCAATTATGAAAATCATGATAAAACTATTCCTATTTATACTATTATTTTTAAGCGAAGTTCTATTTGCTCAAAACAACCGTGAAATTCTAAAAATAGACCTTTTAAAAAAGGAAATCATCAAGATGGACAGTTTACTTTTTGATGTTGCTTTTAATCAATGTGACACTATACTTTTCAAAAGAATAATTGCTGATGATATAGAATTTTACGATGATCGCTCCGGATTAAATACTTCTAAAGCAAATGAGATAAAATCGTTAATCTCAAAATGTGTAATGTCTCAAAAATTAATCCGAAAATTAAATTCCTGCACAATTGACAAATTAGGCGATTTTGGAGCAGTACAATTGGGCGAACATACGTTCTATTTTGATGGAAAACCGACAGGAACCGGAAAATTTATTCATATATGGGAACGAAAAGATAATGATTGGAAACTAAAACGAATTGTTAGTTATGAGCATAGACCAATAAAAAAGTAGCATTTGGTCTATGCTCTATATTTTTTTTCTCTTTCTAAAAGAAAAAAAATGATTGATCTTGAAACTTAATTGAAACTTAGTCGTCTAAATAAAAGACGCTCAACTAATCACAAGCGATTATAAAGTTTCAATCATCAATTCAAATCAAAGAACAAACATCAATTTAGTAACTTTAATCATCAATCAATATGAAAAAACCAATCAAACTTATTGCGCTATTTGTAGCGCTACAGCTTTTTGCATTCAGCACTTTTGCACAAGACAAAGCCAAACAAATTGACCAATTGCTAAGTAAATACAACGAATATGGTCAATTTAACGGATCTGCGCTTGTATCTGAGAACGGAAAAGTCATTTTTAAAAAGGGTTACGGCTTTGCTAATATGGAATGGGATATCCCAAATCAGCCAAATACTAAATTTAGATTAGGCTCTATTAGTAAACAATTTACAGCACTTTTAATCATTAAACTTGCAGAAGAAGGTAAACTAAAACTCGATGTTCCAATTACGACTTATTTACCAGATTATCCAAAGGCAACAGGTGACAAAATAACTATTCATCATTTACTTACACATACTTCGGGAATTCCAAATTATACTTCAGCTCCAAACTTCTTTAAAGATAAAAGTAGAGATCCTTTTACTCCTGAAGAATTTGTAAAAACGTTTTCGAGTTTACCTCTTGAATTTACACTTGGCGAAAAATTTCAATACAGTAATTCTGGATATTTCTTATTGGGATATATTATTGAGAAAGTTAGTGGTAAATCTTACGAACAATATTTACAGGAAACTATTCTAACACCATTAAAAATGGTTAATTCCGGTTACGATCACGCCGATATTATATTAAAAAACAGAGCGGCCGGTTATGAGAAAAAAGGCAAACAAATCATCAATGCTTTTTATCTTGACATGAGTATTCCGTATGCCGCAGGATCGTTATATTCTACTGTCGAAGATTTGTATTTGTGGGATCAGGCACTTTATACTACTAAACTGCTTTCAGAAAAATCTATGGAATCATTGTTTAAACCTTATATCAAAGCCGGAAATGGTTTTTATGGTTATGGTTGGTTTTTAGAAGAAGAACCAAATGGAGATAAAGCTAAACTAAAAGTTATTGAACATGGCGGAGGAATAAACGGATTTAATACTGTTATATCACGCATTCCTGCTGATAAAAACCTGGTGGTTTTGCTAAATAATACGGGCGGAACTATTTTAGATGAAATGAATGCAGGCATTAGAGCAATTTTATACAATCAGCAGCTAAAACAGCCAAAAAGATCATTGGCTTTTGAGTTACTTGATGTGTTTTCTGAAAAAGGAACTACGGCCGGCACAACTACTTATAAGAAACTAAAAAACGATCCAACTTATGGCATAAAAGAAGAAGACATAAACAGAGTTGGATACGAATTATTACAAAACGGAAGAAAGAAAGAGGCTATTGAAGTCTTTAAAATTAACACTGAAACTTTTCCGAAATCAGGAAATGCATACGACAGTTTAGGTGAAGCTTATCTGGCAGATGGCGACAAAAAGTTGGCTATCGAAAACTATACAAAATCTGTTGCGTTGGATCCAAGTAACGAAAATGGAAAAAAAGTTTTAGCAGAAATTTCAAAATAAACAACTACTATAAACGAAAGTCTAAGTAAGACAATCGCTTACAAGAGAACTTCAATAAAACCCGTTTTAAATTGGTTTTATTGAAGTTCTTTTTTTGTTTGAAGTTCATTTTTGGATTGACTATCTGCAATAAAAAAACTATTTTAGCTCCGCCCAAAACAATAAATTTAACCTATGAAAAACCTAAAAAAGCAAGTCTTTCTGACTTCGCTGTTATGCCTCTTTGTTGTCAATATTTGCGTTTCTCAAACTACTCCGTCAAAAATAGCCATGCCAACACAACAAAACAAAATTATAATTGATAAAATTGTCGAAGCGGCTCATTACAAAAATCACGTTATCGATTTTTGCCTAACAACCATAAACGAAGCGGCTCTTGCAGAAAAATGGAATGATCAGAAAACGGTCGAAGTTTCTGAAAGTATCAACTACAAAAATTTTAGAGACGCCGTTTACAATATGTTCGCGTTTTATAACGAAATTGAATTAGAAACTTTACTCAAAACATACAAACTAGACATTGCGTACCAAACCTCAAACATCATGACCGCCAATGATGCACTTGCCTACAATTTAGAAATATTTGCCAATGATATTGTTCGTGGGAAATATATTTCTCGTTAAGGTTCAGAGTTTTTTTTTAAGGTTCAAAGGGACAGAGGTTTTAGATTCTTTGCATTCAAATCTTTGTCAAAGTTTAAAACTTTGACAAAGATCGAACAAATCTAAAATCTTTGCGAAACTTTGCGTAAAATCTTTGCGCTCTTTGCGGTAAAATCACACAAGCCGAGAGCCTGAAACTTGAAACAAAAAAACTATTTCCCAACTGGTTTAAAAACCAATTTAGTCGAAGTTTTTATAATCTCCTCTTTGTTCAGTTTCATTTTTCTAAATTTTCCTTCATTGTACATTTCGGCCTGATCATCGTAATGTTTGCTAAAAGGATTTCCCGATTGTCCCGTTGGCAAAATACTCCAACTATTTTCAATATCTGAGAAATCGACAATTCTTCTGGTCGAAGGCCCACCTTTTACATGATATTTACCTTCTTTATTAAATCCGAAAAACTGATTATTTATTACTTCATTTGATCCAGGAGCTGCAAAAGGCCCAACATTAAAAAGTCTGCGCAATGCAGCAACTTTCCCTAAAGGATGTTCATGTTCTACCGAGTGCACTTTGCCCCAATTCCAATCGGTTATTTTATCGCCCAATTGTTCCTGAAGTTGAGCAACTGCTTCATGAAATGATTTCGAAACGATTTCACTTCTTGTTTCCTTTACGTTTTTCGTTTTAATATTATCCCACCAAACTGAATTTTCATTCTCAATTTGTCTGGCAATAATTTGTTTTCCTAAAGATGTATCGAGAAACAATTTAAAATTATCTGCCCCCATTTCATCTTCAAACGTATTTTTTAGATACAAATAAACCCATTTATTATAGATTGTAGCTCCAACATCTTCAAGATTATTAGTGCCTTTCCACGAGTTTAAAGCAGCAATTACTTCTTTCTCTTTAACAGAAATTGACTTATCATCTACATTCGAGATTAATGTTTGAGCAACTCCCGGAGCAATTGGAGATGTATTATCAAAAATCATTTTGCTAATTGCCTCTTTATCCCAATCAGATTTTGCATCCATCAAACTCGAAATTCTTTTGGCGCGATCTTCCGGTAAATAATACCCTGGATACAAGAAACCATCTATTGCTTCAGGTTGATTATTTGCAGAATATACATATCCCCACTTAGGATTTTCTGCAGATGGATTCTTCGAAAAATCTAAATATTCCTCAATATCATCATTGCCCTTTGTTCCGTCCAAAATTAAAAAGGTATTTACTCCTTTCTTATGTTTGTATAACTTACCAGTTGCCCACCAACCTACATTTCCTTTTGCGTCACCGTACATTACATTCAATCCCGGCGCAGCAACTAATTGTACCGACTTTTTAAAATCGTCTATATTTTTTGCATGCGAAAGGCCATAAACAGCATCCAAAATCTGGATTGGTTGCTGCGTGTAAGTCCATGACATTGCAATTGGATTTTTCTTATCTAAACGATCCAACAAATCATTCATTATTGGTCCATGACGGCTTGATTTCACTGTTAAAACAACATCTGAAGAATCTTTAACCTTAATCACTTTTTTTCTGGATTCGTATTTACCAAAACCAGTTGGCGTTTCATATTGATTTGGATCTCCGCCTAAAGTTCTTTCCTGATAAAAATCAATATCGTCATTTTCAAACATCGTTAATCCATAAGCATAATCGCGATTGTGTGCTAATAACGGAAATGGTGTTCCTGCCAGATAACAGCCATACAATTCAAAATTTGGCGTCACTAAATGCGCTTCGTACCAAGTTGCAGGTTGCGAAAAACCAATATGTGGATCGTTTGCAAAAATCACTTTTCCGCTTTTGGTTTTGTTTGGCCCAGCTACCCAACTATTACTTCCCACAAATGGTGGAATTGGCGAATTATCCAGTAAAGCCGCCACAGATTTAGAAATCGTACTGTATTCTTGAATATTTTCTTTAGAAATCTTGATTCTTGTAGTATTAAATTCACCCTCGATACCCAAATCTTTCAAATATGAAGCGCCGTATTTATTGCGAATTTCAGTCAATAAAGGATCTGTTTTTTGAGCCATCGCAAAACTAAAAGACATATATCCAAAAATATTATAAACATCTTTTATGGTGAATTTTTCTTTTTTAACTCCAATTACAGTAAATTCAATTGGCGCTACTCCATTATCCAGATATTGATTAATTCCGTCTAAATATGCCATCGTCATTTTATAACTCTGACTGTTTTTATCTAATTTGGCAATGGCTTTCGCCGAAGCCTCTTCGATACCAATGCCTGAGAAAAATTTATCATTTTTAAGCGCTACAGAACCAAATATCTCAGACAAACGCCCGGGAGCAATTCTTCTAAGCAATTCCATCTGCCATAATCTTTCCTGTGCATGAACATAGCCCAAAGCTGTCATAGCATCTTTTTCGGAGTTGGCGTAAATATGAGGAACACCAAAATCATCAAAATAAACTGTGGTTTCTTCCTGAAGATTTTTCAGTCGTACTTCACCTTCATATTTTGGCTTCAGATGAAAAATATAGGCACATAAACCTATTCCAAGAACAATAATCAATACGAATAAAACCAGCAGGATTTTTTTTATTTTTCTCATATTCAAAAAAGTATAACAATTAAGGATTTGGTAATGATATAACTTAAAAGTAAAATCGTGTAAGTAAAAACACTTTCTAAAGTCTAAATTTATGTATTTAAAATCAATAGAATAAATGTCAATCTATAAAAAAATAGCAATCGGTGTAATTTCGGTATTCTTTTTTGTGATTTTAGTCAATATTGGTCTCAATTATTGGATAAAAAAACAATTACCAATTATTATACACGAAAAAAACAAAACTGCATATAATATCAATTACGAAAAAATCGAAGTTTTGCTTTGGTCCAGAACCATTAATGCCCAAACCTTATTAGTTCACCCAAAAAACCAACCTCAGAACAGTGTTACAAAAACGGGACTTTACTCTAAAATTGAATCTATAACAATCAAAAAATTTAATATTTGGAATCTGGCATTCCGCGATATTATTCAGGCCGAGAGTATTATCATCAATAAGCCTCGTGTAATCTTGTATAAAAAGAACGAAAAACTTTTAAACAATAGCAACAGTATAAAAACTCAAATTCTGGAGCCTTTTGAGAAAATAATTGCGGTTTCAAATATTTATCTCAATGACGGAAGCGTCGATGTAGTTTCTCTAACCAATAACAAACCGATTTTTAGAACCAAAAATATCATTTTAAAACTTGAAGGAATTTTAATTACCGATGCCACTTTAAAAGAAAAAATTCCGATGCATTTTGAAAAGTATGTTTTGGTTTGCGATAGTTTATACTACAAACCAAATGCATTTTATCGTATCAATATTGGTCAAATTAGTACAGAAAACAACTTTTTGAAACTGAAAAACTTCTCTTATTTACCAGAATTTAGTCGAAAACAATTTGTTCAGAAACTGGAGAAAGAAAAAGACATTTTTACAATAAAATTAGATTCTGCCAATCTTAATAAAATGGATTGGGGATTTAAAAATAATCGTTTCTTCTTTAAAGCAAATTCTCTTGTTGCTCATCATGTTGATGCCAATATTTATCGAAACAAAATTCCGAAAGACGATTTAAGTAAAAAGCCTCTTTATAATGCTTTATTGCGAAAAATTAAGTTTCCGCTTCAAATAGACACTATTCAAATTTTAAAATCTAAACTAGTTTACGAGGAAGAAATTGATTTTGCTAAAGGCCCTGCTGTTTTAAATTTTGATCGTTTTAATATGCAAATCGCCAATTTAAAAAGTGGCTTTGGCTTAAAAAAGACAGCTGATGTAAAAATAAAAGTCAACTGTCAATTTATGAAAACATCTCCTTTAAACGTCGATTGGAGTTTTAATGTATTAGATCAAAAAGACAGTTTTCATATTCAGGGAACTATTTCAAATTTTAATGTTGTGGCAATGGAACGTTTTACAAAACCGTATATAAACACTTCGTTTACGGGAAAATTCAATAAATATCATTTTGATTTTTACGGAAATGATGCGACTTCTAAAGGAAATGCAACATTAGATTATGAAGATTTAAAAGTAAAACTGTTCAAAAAGAAACATCCGGAAAAAGAAGCCAAACTAAAAACAGCTGTTGCCAATTTATTGTTGAAAAATGATTCTGATGACAAAACAAAAAAAGCCGACGTTGAAGTGGAGCGAATTCAGGAAAAGTCGTTTTATAACTTTTTATGGAGAAACATTGCTGAATCGTTAAAGAAGATTTTGATTTAAATGTGTTTTGGACAAAAATGTTTTTTTGCCACGAATTTCACGAATTAGCACGAATTAATCATAATCTCGTCATTCCTCAGAATGAGAATATTGTCGCTACGAAACTAAAAACCTGATATTTATCAGGTTTTTAGAACTTATAATTTCCAACATTTGTTTCTATTTTAATTTGAAAACAAATGACAAAAAATCCTTTACACACTTTTCACATTCCTGTGATGGGACTTGCATATACGATTGATAGCCCAATACGCGTGGCACAATACGGTATTTCCTCTGTTGTTTCTATCGCTGATGATGATTTAATTGAGAAGATGCGTAATTTTTACAGTACCAAATTTAATCTTCCATACGAAGAAATAAGTCAGAAATTTCACGATTACAGAGCCGAAAGAATCACTTCTTACTTAAATTTAGTTGACAAAATTGTTAAAGAAAAATTCGAAAACTTTAAATCCGAATTAGCAGAAAGTAAAACTGCAGTTGAAAATTATATTGCAATGTTGCCAAATACGTCCGACATTAAAAAAGGCTTTCAAAATTTACTTGAAGACGGAATCTCATTCAAAGAAAACATTCAAAATTACATCGAATCGCATCTTTCTCCCGGAGAAATCGATGTGAATATCATGACGAAACTTGACAAAGATAATTTTGATAAAAACGAACAACTTCCAATTGAGTTTAATGATGCTCATGCTGCATTAAGAGGTTTTGCAAAAAGCAATCTAGAATCCTCGGTTGTGCTTTCTGCCGGAATGAATCCAAGATTGTTCAGTTATTTCGAAAATTTTTCGGATTTTTTTCCAAATTTAAATAATGAACTTAAAAAGAAAATTACTTTAAAAGTTAGTGATTTTAGATCAGCGATGATTCAAGGAAATTTTCTAGCTAAAAAAGGACTTTGGGTATCTGAATATCGTATCGAATCAGGACTAAATTGTGGCGGGCATGCTTTTGCTACTGATGGTCTTTTATTAGGCCCTATTTTAGAAGAATTTAAAGAGAAGAAAGATCAGCTTATACAATCGGCGCACGAATTAATGTCTAAAGTTTTACAACAAAAACAAATTCCGGTTCCTGAGCAACCTTTACCAATAAAAATTACGGTTCAGGGTGGAGTTGGAACTGCTGAGGAACATGAATTTCTTTTAAAAAACTACAATGTCGATTCTGTAGGTTGGGGATCACCTTTTTTACTGGTTCCTGAAGCAACTTCTGTAGATCAGGCAACGAGAGAACTATTGATGAATGCAAAGGAGAAAGATTTATATTTAAGTCATATTTCGCCTTTGGGAGTTCCGTTTAATACTTTGAGAGGAACTACAAATGAAACTTTAAAACAAAAAAGAATTGAGCAAAATAAAGCAGGAAGTTCATGTCCAAAGAAATTTTTAGCGTTAAGTAAAGAGTATGATCCTCATGGAATCTGTACAGCATCTAAAAAATTTCAAGATCTTAAACTAGCCGAATTAGAAGCAACAAAAGATTCACACACAGCAAAATCTTTTGAAAAAGCAAAATTTGCAATTACCGAGAAATCATGTTTATGTGTTGGCTTGGCTAATGCTTCTTATTTAGAAAATGATATTAAAATAAAAGGACAAGCTCAGGGTGTTGTTATATGTCCTGGGCCAAATATGGCCTATTTTGACCAAGAAGTTTCTTTATCTGATATGTTGGGTCATATTTATGGAAATAAATCAATTTTAAGAGCTGAAAACAGACCTAATTTATTTGTTAAAGAATTAAAAATGTATGTGGAATATTTTAGAAATGAAATCGAAAATATTTCAGTAGACATCACCAATGCTCAACTAAAAAAATGGAATACTTTTAAAGCTAATCTATTTGAAGGAATTGAGTATTACCACAATTTGCTCGAATCTGGTTTCTATTTTAAAAACGATGAAGAAAAAATTAAATATCAATTCGACTTTTATAAACTGGAACTGGCTGCAATAAAAATTCCAACTTTAGAATTGGTATAAAAAGAATCCCCGATTTAGATTACTAAATCGGGGATTTATATTTTAAATAGCTATCTAAAGTCTACTCCTTTTTCTTTTTACTTCCGTCAATAATGGCACCTGTTCCGGCTCCAACACCAGCTCCGGCAAGTCCGCCAATAATTGCTCCTTGACCTTTTTTCTTGCTAACTATAGCTCCAGTTACAGCACCAACTCCTGCTCCTATTACTGCACCTTTAGCGGTAGAACTCCAACCTTTCTTTTTGGTTGTGGTTGTACTTGTAGCAGTTCCATCAGCTTGTTGATGTACTACAACAACTTTTTGAGTTTCTACTTTTTGTTGTTGTTCTTCTTTTATTTTTGCCATTTCTGTTTTCATAGAATCAATGACTCTCTGTTTGTTAATTTCAACTTTCATTGAATCAACACTTGCTTGTTTTGCTCTATTAATATCCTCTTTTCCTTGATTTTGACAAGAAAAAATTGTTAAAGCGGCTAATAAAATATATAAGGCTTTCATGATTGTAGTTTTTAAATAATTATACACTACAAAGTAAAGCAGATCGCTTTTGTTTATTTTACATGATTTAATTGAAAGATTACAGAATTTGAAGGTTATCGTTAAGATTTCACGCTGATAAAACAGATTTTTTAAGTAAAATTCAAAAAAAAATCTCGCAAAGACACCAAGTCGCTAAGTTTCTCTCAATTTATGTCATTTCTAAGAACAAGAAATCACACTAAAATTGTCAATCTTTGTAGATCTTCTAGTGTGATTTCTTGTTCCTCGAAATGACAAGCAGCATGTTCTTAAACAATGCCTAACTGCCTTTAATTAAAAAACTCTTCGACTCTGCGTCTTTGCGAGATAAATATTCTTTACTTCCCTAGAATTCCTTTTTTCAGGATTTGTCCAAAGTCATACATATCTACATAAGAACAATATAAAGGAACTGGCGCCAATCGAATTACGTTTGGTTCCCGCCAATCTGTAATTACTCCGTTTTTCATTAAATAATCGAATAAACTTCTTCCTTCTCCATGAAGAAAAACAGACAATTGAGAAGCTCTTTCTTCAGGGTTTGAAGGTGTAATAATTTCGAAACTTCCTTCAACTTCTTTATCTATTTCGTGCAAAATAAATTCCAGATACGAAGTAATATGATCTCTCTTCTGAATTAAAGAATCCATTCCAACCTCAGCAAACATATCAACAGATGCTAAATATGGCGCTAAAGAGAGTACTGGTAAATTACTAATTTGCCATCCATCAGCTCCATGAACGGGATCAAAAGTAGGTTCCATTTTAAAACGGCGCTCTTTGTTATGTCCCCACCAACCTGCAAAACGAGGTAAACTCGAATCGTTATGGTGTTTTTCGTGTACGAAACAACCAGAAGCATTTCCCGGTCCCGAATTCATATATTTATAACTGCACCAAGCTGCAAAATCTACATTCCAATCGTGCAATTGTAATTTAATATTTCCGGCAGCATGCGCTAAATCCCAACCTACCTTTGCTCCGGCTTTTTGTCCCGCAGCCGTAATTGTTTTGATGTCAAAAACTTGTCCGGTATAATAATTTACTCCTCCAATTAAAACCAAAGCAAGCTCATCGCCTACTTCTTCAATTTTAGCCAGAACATCTTCTAGGCGAATATTGTGTTCGCCTTCACGACGTTTAATTTCGACAATTGCATCTTCTGGTTTATATCCATGAAAATGAACTTGACTTTGAAACATATATTGATCTGACGGAAATGCTTTTTCTTCACAGATAATTTTATAACGTTTACTTTTTGGCTGATAAAACGAAACCATCAACAAATGAAGATTTACGGTCAAAGTATTCATTACTGTAACTTCTGACGGAAGTGCACCAACAATTTTACTCAACGGTTCTGCAAATCTTTCCTGATAATCCCACCAAGGTTTCTCGGCATAAAAATGACCTTCTACAGCTAGATTTGCCCAGTCGTTCATAACTTCATCAATATAAGCTTTAGTGCGTTTTGGCTGAAGTCCCAGTGAGTTTCCTGTAAAATAAATAACGCGTTTGCCATTAACTTTAGGAAAAATAAATTGGTCTTGATAATGATTCAATGCGTCTTGTGCATCAAGTTGTTTCGCGAATTCGCGTGTATTTAGAAAAGTCATTGTTTTTTGTTTTGAATCGTAAAAATAACAACTTTTGAAATATATTACTGAAAATTAACATGTTTTAAGTATTCGGTTTTTCGGTCACAGTATTCAGTGTTTAGTATTTAAAGTGGGACTGAATACTGTGACTGAAAACTAAAACCGGCACTAAAACAAAAAACCTGTCATCACTGACAGGTTTTATATTTTGTTTAAAATATCTAATTAGATAATTAACATTGCATCTCCGTAAGAATAGAATTTATATCCTTCTTTGATAGCTTCTTCGTATGCTCTTTTCATTAAATCATGACCACAGAAAGCAGAAATCATCATTAATAATGTTGATTTTGGTGTGTGGAAATTTGTAATCATACAGTTTGCAATACTAAAATCGTGAGGAGGGAAAATAAATTTATTTGTCCAACCTTCATAAGGATTTAAAGTATTTTGTGATGAAACTGAACTTTCGATTGCACGCATCGAAGTTGTTCCAACTGCACAAATACGTTTTTTCTTTGCTTTGGCATCATTTACTATATCGCAAGCTTCTTGTTTGATGATCAATTCTTCCGAATCCATTTTGTGTTTAGATAAATCTTCAACCTCAACTGGATTAAACGTTCCTAAACCAACGTGAAGTGTTACTTCGGCAAAGTTTACTCCTTTGATTTCTAATTTTTTCAAAAGGTGTTTAGAAAAGTGTAAACCTGCAGTTGGTGCAGCTACAGCTCCTTCTTCTTTTGCATAAATTGTTTGGTATCTTTCAGCATCTTCAGGAGTTACATCTCTACTGATATATTTAGGAATTGGAGTTTCTCCAAGTTCTGTCAATTTGTTTCTAAATTCTTCGTAAGAACCATCATATAAAAAACGTAATGTTCTACCACGAGAAGTAGTGTTGTCAATTACCTCAGCAACTAACGAATCGTCGTCACCAAAATAAAGTTTATTTCCGATACGGATTTTTCTAGCTGGATCAACTAAAACATCCCATAAACGTTGCTCTGAATTTAATTCTCTTAATAAGAAAACTTCGATTCTTGCTCCTGTTTTTTCTTTGTTTCCATACAAACGTGCTGGAAAAACTTTTGTATTGTTAAGAATTAAAACGTCTCCGTCATCAAAATAATTGATAACATCTTTAAACATTTTATGTTCTATAGTTTGTTTTTGACGATCGATTACCATTAAACGAGATTCATCTCTATTTTCTGCTGGAAATTCCGCTAAAAGTTCTTTCGGTAAATTAAATTGAAAATGTGATAATTTCATATTTGAATTGTTGATTTTAAAGTGTAGATCTTAGATTTTATATCTAAAATTATAAATCGTGTGCAAATATACGATTGTGAGATAGGCGTTGTCAAGTGTTTTGATGTTTATTTTCAAAAGTCGTTGATTTACTGAGACTTTGGGGTACGTTTTTTCACCATATAAGTTATATAAGTTCATATTAATAAGGTTTGCTTTTAAATACACATAAAAAAACCTCCAATTAAAACTGGAGGCTATTCAAATTATGCTCATTTTAATTAAATGAACTTATATAACTTATATGGTTTAAATCCTATAATTCCGAGATTTGGAAGTTTAATTCTTTAAGGTCATTCCAGAAATTAGGATATGACTTAGAAACTACCTCAGCATTTTCGATAATAATTGGTACTTTTAATGCTAATGGTGCAAAAGCCATTGCCATACGATGATCATTATATGTAGCAATTTTAATATTATGATTGATGTTTTCTGAAGCTATTAAAGTCAAACTATCATTTGTAACTGAAATATTGGCTCCTAATTTTGTAAGCTCAATTTTAAGCGCTTCAAGTCTGTCTGTTTCTTTAATTTTTAGAGTATGAAGACCTGTTAAGTGACAACCAATTCCCAAACCTAAACAAGTCACTACAATTGTTTGTGCAATATCCGGAGTATTATTTAGTTCGAAATTTACAGTTTCGTATTTAAAATTTTCTTGTTTTACCAACGTCATTTTGTTATCCTGAAACGTAGTTTTTACGCCTAATTTCTCATAAAGAGAAACTAACTCTGAATCTCCTTGTAAACTATTTTCTTTGTAACTGCTTAAAGTAATCGAAGCTTTATCTGCCAAGGCTACTAAACTAAAAAAGTACGAAGCTGAACTCCAGTCAGATTCTACAACCATTTCTTTTGAAGTCACTGATGCTTTTGGAAAAACTTTAATTACGTTTCCTTCAAAACTGGTTTGAATATCTAAATCGTTTAATAATGCTAAAGTCATTTTGATATAAGGAATTGAAGTAATTTCTCCTTCCAGAGTTAATTCTAATCCGTTTTCTAATTTTGAAGCTACTAATAAAAGTGCCGAAATATATTGACTGCTTACATTGGCTGCCAAAGTTACTTTTGAAGCTGTAACTTTTTTTCCTTTGATTCGAATTGGCGGATAACCTTCTTCTTTTTCATAAGAAATCTCTACACCCAATTGCCCTAAAGCTTCTACCAGAATTTTTATAGGACGCTCCTGCATTCTGCTTGAACCTGTCATGACTACTTCGCGACCTTCATTTACTGCAAAATAAGCAGTTAAAAAACGCATTGCTGTTCCTGCATGATGAATATCTACAATTTCGTCATTTCCAATTAAGGCTTTTTGCATTACTTCGCTATCATCAGAGTTTGAAGTATTAGAAAGTGTGATATTTGGAAACAATGCTTTTAATAACAATAAGCGATTGGTTTCGCTTTTTGAGCCTGTTACTGCAATTTGTCCTTGTAAATTATGTTGAGTTGTTTGGAGTAGTAAATTCATTTTTTTTAATTGTAAATTGAAATTATGAATTATGAATGGTTAGAAACGTAATTCGCCACGCAATTTACCACTCCCCACTCATAATTCAAAATTCAAAACTCATAATTCAAACCTCATGAGTGATATTTCACAATTATTTTAATTTATCGTTGTTTTTATGACGGTCTTTATCTCGAACTGATTTTAAATCCATTTTTTTATCAAAAGCGGCTTGTAAATCTATTCCGGTTTGGTTTGCAAGACATAAGACTACAAAAACAACATCGGCCAATTCTTCGCCTAAATCTTTATTTTTATCACTTTCTTTCTCAGATTGTTCTCCGTATCTACGTGCAATAATTCTGGCTACTTCACCTACTTCTTCTGTAAGTTGTGCCATATTGGTCAATTCATTAAAGTAACGAACACCGTGTTCTTTTATCCAGGTATCGACGTCAAGTTGTGCATTTTTCAAATCCATAGTTATATTTTTTTAAGAACAATTTTCTCATTCTGACTCATTATCATCTTCTGATAAAAATCTTTTAATGCTACGTAGGAGTCAGCTGCAAAAATACTACTGTTAATTTCTTTTGAACTACTTATTTGAATTTTGTTTCCATCTTTAACGATATTCAAAAGATAAATACCTTGTTTATCTTCTAACGAAATTCTAATTGGAGTTGGTAAAGATTCTACATCATAACCTTCTGGAATTTCTATATTTAAATTGATTTTTTCCTGAGACGGATATGCAAAACAAACTGGCATTTGCCTAATTTCCTGACTAAAAGGATTTTTAGATCTTGTAAAAAACAACAGCGGATTTAAATAAATTTTACCTCCAATAATATCCGCCTTATTATCTGATGTAAAATTAAATGTTTCTATAACCGGATCCTGAAGATTATTCTTTTTGTTTTCGATTGTGTAATTAGACACTTTCAAATCTCCTAGTCTCCTTTCTAATTTTTCGACATAATCTTCCTGATTCTTGTCAGCATTTTCAACTCTAAAATCATATGCATCGTAGTCCGTTCGCTGAATTCTAATTTTACCTTCAATTTTCCCAAGATTATCAACTTTAACCATCATAGTCGAAAGTTCTTTTGAGTTTGTCGCAGGTTCTAAATTTATTTCTTTTGATGTTCCATCATTTTTAATCAATCTTCCTTTCCAGTTTAAAACATTTAAAGGCAAAATTCCGGGATAGGTAAACTTTCGACTTGCGTCTAACAAAATCTGTTTTCCATCAATTTCAGCAGCGGCAATTACATAGTTAAAACCTGTTCTGGTAGGGTAAACCGGCACGCCATTTTCGATGGTACTAACTAAAACCGGATTTGCATCAATTCCGGCTACCTTAAGCATATTGATTAAAATAAAGTTAATCTCGGCTACATTTCCAGTTTGATCGGCATATGCTTTTTTTACACCTTTGTCTGTGTAGCAGTCATTCACTTCATTCCAATTCATTTTGTTCTGAACGAATTTAAAAATGACATTTAGCCTTTCATTTAGAGATTCTATGTTTGTCAATAATCGTTTGACGTCGTCAAGCAAAAAAGCTTTATCATTGAGTTCTTTACCAAAACTTTCGCTTTTAAAAATATTCGTTGCAACACCTTCCCAAGTCAACGCATAATCTTTAACGGGTTGATCCGGATATCTTACTCTTTCTAGCTCATGCTGAATCGAACCTCTGTAATTATCTATATTATTTACATACGGCTCTTTTGTTAAAGCGGGAATATCTTTCCCGCTGTAAAATGCGCTAATTTGTTTGTATGAAATGGATGACGATCTATTATACTCATCATTAAAACTCTGGTTTCCGCTGGTTATTTTAGAATCTGTTTCAATTTTACGAGTTCCAACAAGAAGTGTTTTATAAATATAATATTCCGGAATATCCGTTTTATACTCAAAGTAACGCACCGGAATATCATATTGAAAATCAAAATCCGGAAGTTTTACAATGTTTTCAGATTTCAGAACATATTTGTATTCTATAATTGAACCCACTTTTACATTAGGAAGTGTTATTGTTTTCTCATTCCAAAATTTATTTACTTTCTTCTTGAATGCTCCTTGATTGTCCAGTTTTGTTTTTACGATCGATCCGTTTTCTAAATTGTAGGTAACTGCATTCGAGAATTCGAGAAGATCTTGATTTAAAGTTTCATAACCAATGTAAAAACGTACTTTTTGATCGGCCCATTTTAGTCCTTCTTTTTTATAAATTTTAATTTTAAACTCATAGACATGATTGGCAGAGAAACCTCTGTCTTTACTGTAAGTAAAAAAAGTTTTTGCTTTTTTAAACAAAATTGTAGCGGGTGCGGTTGTATCTTTTGGGTTTTCTTTTTCTTTCAACTCGGCTACTGTTACCTTGCCCAAATCATAACTTTGAGCATTTATTTCTGAAACACTAAAAATTACAAATAAAAAAACCGCTACAAAACTTTGAAACTTCATATTATATTCTTTTCAGCACTATTTTTTCTGTTTCTTTTGCAATCATGGTTTTATAATATTCCTTTAGCATTTCATACTGTTCAGTAGAAACTATGGCTTCGTTTATTTGATGCTGAATACTTATTTGTAATAAATCTCCACTGTTTACAATATTAAATTTAAAACTTCCTAAGTTATCTGCCATATTAAGAACTACTGGCTGAGGCAATACTTCTGGAGCATATCCTTCAGGAATTTTAACTGTAATATTATACTTATCAGTAAATGGAAATCCAAAATCTACAGGATATTCTCTAACTTCTTGTTTGAAAGGGTTTTTTCCATTTCCAAAAAACAACATTGGACTAACGTAAATTTTACCTCCTATTACTTCACATAAATTATTTCCGGTAAAAGAATACGTTTCTACCATTGGCAATAATAAATCTTTTTCGTTTGTTCTCGAATACTCGCTGATTTCAATTTTATTCAGTCTGTTTTCAAGTTTTTCTAAGTATTCGTCTTCTTTTACACCATCAATATTATCTCTCTTTTGCATGGCATTATAATCTGTACTTTGCCTTCTTGTTTTACCGGTCACTTTTCCATCAGTACCAACAGTATAATTCATGAAAACAATGTCATTCGAATTCTTTTTAGGCATTAAATCTACTTCTTCAGAAGTTCCGTCTTTACGAATTAATCGTCCCATCCAGTTTAAAGCTCTAAATGGTAAAACATTTGGAGTCGAAAATTTATCCGTTGCATCCAATAAAACATGTCCATTTGGAGTTTCGACAGCTGCAATTACATAATTAAAAGCTGTTCTGTTTGGGAAAATTGCAATTCCATTAGCACGAGTACTTACCAAAACTGGATTGGCCGTTAAACCTGCGTAACGCAACATTGCAGTTAACATCAAGTTAATGTCGGCAGTGTTTCCTGTTTTTTCTTTATATGCTTTTCTAACACCGTTATCACAACTATATCCTACATAATTATTCCATTTCACATTCGATTTCACATGATTAAAAATAGCTAATATTTTTTCGTCAGGGGTATTTTTACCTTCTAATAGTTTCTTTACATCATCTTCAAAATAACCAGTTTTATTTAGTTCTGGTCCAAAGTCATCATACTCATAAATGGTTTTCACCACTGAATTCCAATCTGTCGAATAAGGTCTTAAAACCTCATTTGGATATTTAATCATCGATAATTCATGCTGAACACTTGATGTATAATTATCGATGTTATTTACAAATGCTTCATCTTTCATAGCCGGAGAATTAGCAGACACATAAGTCGTTTGTGTCTCCATATAATCCAATTTCTCATGAGAAACATCTGTTCTGGTCGAAGAAAACCCACCTGCTCCGGTAGATCTCTCTTTAAAAGTAAATAAGATTGACTTAGGAATCCTCTCAGTGGTAACTTTAGGAAAAACATATCCTTTTTGTCTTGAATTAAAAACATAATATTCTGGAATACACGTCTTAAATTCAGAGTAATTTACAGGAATACTAGTTTGAAAATCCCACTCTCTAATCATTTTATCACTAGGACTTCTAACCTGATAGCTAAATTCGATAACTGAACCTTCTTTAATATTAGGCATTGTTATCTTTTTTCGAGCCATGAGCTTATTTACCTTCTCATCAAAAGCACCATCGCTCTTTAATTTAGTTTTTTCAATTTTACCATCTATTAAATTATAAGTAACAGCATCTGCAAAACTTACTTTTTCTTTAAAATTATCCTGACTGTAATACCAAACATTTTGATTGGCCCAGTCGTAACCATCTTTTTTATAAATCTTAATTCTGGTTTCGACATCAGTTACGGTAATAAAACCGTCACTTTGGTCATACTCAATTCTTGATCTTCCTCTTTTATACAATATTGCAGCAGCAGCCGATGAATCTTTAGGATGCACTTTTTGCTCTAATTCAGCCACAGACACTTTTCCTAATTTAAATTCTTGTGCTGTTACTTTTGAGACAAGTAACAACAGAATTGAAAGACTAAAAAGTTTAATAAATTTCATGTTGGTTAATTCTTGGTTAATATAATTTTGGCGTTATCATTTCTAGACACTTGCTCCATAAAAAGGCGAAATTCATCATAGTCTTTATTTGAATATTTCCCTTTATTTAAAAACATAGAGCGTTTGTAAGTCAGTTTATTGTTTTCGTTTTTTATAATTTCTGTTTTGTATTCTCCATATTTTCCTTTCAATTCAACTTTTGAAGGCAAAAATTCAATAGTAAAACCTGTAGGCAAATTAATTTCGATTTCGTCTGTATTTAAATAACCTCGTTGAATTTGAAATGGGTTTTTTCTGTTTCTAATTCTTCTTACGTTACTTGAGTTTTGATTGAAAGCATCAACTGCAAAAATCATTTTATTGCCAGAAATTGTAGCAAAATTTGTAGCACTAATTTGAACATCTTCGGTAAAACTTATATTTTCTTTATTATTAGTAAAGGTGATTTTACCTAATTTCAAATTATTGATATTATTCCAGTACTCTTTATAATGTGACTCTTTTTCGGTTGGTTGCAAATGTTCTATTCGAGATTTAGAACTATAAATTGATCCTTCTGAATAAATCGATATTGAGCCAGAAAAATGCCCATTTTCATCGATGGTATAAGATCCTTTTTCTTTCTGAGAATTTCCATTATCGGCGTAGATGTTAGTTCTAACAATTATACCTCCTTCTGGTTTCACGACTAAAACATCTCGATCATCTGTAAAAGTTCCCTGATATCCAAAAGGATCGTCTTGACTTGTGCATTCTAACCAAGTATAATTATCTCCATTAGGAATTGCCAATATCATATGATTTCCCTGCATCGAAACAAAATCAGACTGAATATTAGATTTATAACGATCTCCGTATAGAATTGTATTATACGAAAGAACATCAACTACCTGTAAGAGTGCTTTTGTGTAATTTGACAACGCTTTACAATCTCCATATCCCAGACGGTCAACATCGACAGCAAGCATAGGTTTCCATCCGCCAATACCAATAGCAATATTTACATATCTTGATTTTTTTTGAACATAGTCGTAAATAATTTTTGCTTTCTTAATTGGGTCTTTTTCATCGCCAACTAATGCTTTGATTTTGGTTTTAGTTTCTTCTGACAGATCTGTTGTTCCTGTTAGAATTTTTTCGCTGTACCATTTCCCAAATGCTTCCCAGGTTTTGGCTGTGCCATCGAAACCTTCTAAATGAAAACTTTCTAAACCCATCATAACTCTAGGAAAAAGATCACTACCCGACGGACTTAAATCTTCGTATTTCTGTCCTAAAATATTTGTTGCAACATAACTTAGTTGTGTATCTGTATCTAAAGTTTTCTTGATATTATAACCGGAAAATTGAAACTCTTTCTTTTTAAATCCAAGATTGTTTGGGTAAGTGACATTTAACACACATTTCTCCACACTTACGGCGTAACCTCCTAAGAAATACCATTGTGGTAAAAAAGCTGTATTTGAACTTTCGATCTCATTGGTAAAAACAATGGTAAAAGGATATGAAATTGGAGTATATTCTAAAGAAACGATACGATTGTCCGAGAAAAGAGTACTCCCACTTACAGCACTTTGATCTTTAAAATCTTTACGTTTAATTTTCTTGATTTCATTGCCAGATGCATCGTAAACAATTGCTTCGATATTTTTTATTGAAGTTGATTTATCATAGCCTTGATAAGCTTCTATATCACTTAATCCTGATTCGTTAAAAACAGTTACAACTCTTTGCGATTTGACATTCATGCTGCGCTGCGAAGAAATGACAATGTCCATTTGATCCAAACGTACTACGGCATCGACACTTTGTTTAAGACTATCTGCAATAGATGCTACTGGATACTGGCTCTTTTGAGCTGTTGAGATAAAGGTAAATAGAAAAAGAAACAGCGCACAACATGGTATTTTCATTAGTAAGTAATTTCGTCAAATATATATTATTTTTAGAAATTTTTAACACTTGTCTAATATTTTTTTAATCTTTGTTCTTGCTGTCAATTAAAATTGTTACTGGCCCGTCATTTAACAGATTAACCTTCATATCTGCACCAAAAATTCCGGTTTGCACTTTTTTTCCGAACTCTTTTTCCAAAGATTGCACAAATTTCTCATACATCGGAATTGCAAATTCTGGCTTTGCAGCTTTAATGTACGACGGACGATTTCCTTTCTTAGTAGAGGCGTGAAGTGTAAATTGGCTAACTACAATTATGTCGCCATCGATATCCTGAACTGAGCAGTTCATGACGTCATTTTCATCACTAAAAATTCTCATTTTAATAATTTTACCAACCAGCCAATCGATGTCTTCCTGAGCATCTGCTTCTTCAATACCAACCAAAACCAGTAAACCTTTTTGAATATCAGCTACTTTTTTTTCATCAACCGTAACTGATGCTTGAGAAACTCTTTGGATTACTACTTTCATATGAATTGTGAATTGTAAATTGTGAATTGTAAATTCATTTTACAGCGAGCTTTTGTTTTGTGGTTATTATAATTGAAGCTAAAATTTTATTGATTTCAACAATATCAATTTTTATTGATTGGAATTGCGCTTCACTTAAATAATCAGATTGAAATAACAATTCTAACCAATAATCTGTTTCGTTTGCCTCCTTCTGCGCTATAGCAAGTTTATGAATAAAATCTTTCTTGCTTTCTGCTTGTTCAGATTCTCTAACCAATGCTCCAATTGCTGTTCCGCTTCTAAGCAATTGTTTACTTAAAATAAACTCTCGTTTTTCTTCTTTTAAAAACCGAAATAATTTAATAATTCTTAGAGCAAACCTAAAGGATTTTGTTTTTATAACATTATCAGCCATAATTCACAATTAACCATTCATAATTTACAATTTATAACTTGCCTCTGGTTTCATCACTGGCAGCACGATCATCATTGTAAACATCTGTACGATAATTTTCGTCGTCGCCCTCTAAAATTTTCAAATAACTATTGTAACGTGACCAAGCGATCTCGTCTCTTTCTAAAGCAGCTTTAATAGCGCAATGCGGTTCTTCTTTATGCAAACAATTGTTAAACTTACATTGATCTTTTAATTTGAAAAATTCAGGAAAATAACCACTGATTTCTTCTTTTTCCATATCTACAATTCCAAAACCTTTAATTCCGGGTGTATCGATGATTTTTGCATTAAATGACAAATCATACATTTCGGCAAAAGTTGTAGTATGCTGACCTTGTTTACTTGCCTCCGAAATAGTTTTTGTTTTAAGATGTAAAGATGGTTCCATCGCATTTACCAAAGTCGATTTTCCAACTCCCGAATGTCCTGAGAACATACTTACTTTACCAATCATCATTTCTTTTAGCTCCTCGACACCTTTCATTTCTGTTGAGGAAACACGCAAACATTTATAACCAATTTGCTGATAAACGTGTTGCATGTATAATTGATCGTCAAGTGTAGTTTCGTCAAAAGTATCTATTTTATTAAAAACCAAAACAGTTTCAATTCCGTAAGCTTCTGCCGTTACCAAAAAACGATCAATAAAATTAAATGTTGTTGGTGGATTATTAATCGTTACTAATAAAAAAACACGATCAATATTCGACGCAATAATATGCATTTGATGCGATAAATTAACCGATTTACGAACGATGTAATTCTTTCTTTCGTGAATATTAAAAATAGTTCCTGTTAAGGCATCTGAAGTTTCTTCGAGTTCATAATCGACAATATCACCTACAGCAATAGGATTAGTACTTTTTATACCTTTCATCCTAAACTTCCCTTTCATACGGCATTCTATAAAATCGCCTTGTTCAGATTTTACGGTGTACCAACTTCCTGTAGATTTATATACGAGTCCTGTCATTCTTTAATTTTAGATTGCTGATTTTAGATTTTAGATTATTCTCAAAAACTAAAATATATTAAAAGGCAAAATTACGTTTTTAGAATTGAACAACGCAACTTCGCCTTTTAAAATTAAAGACTTACTCTTAAATTGAAACGTTTACCAAACAATTTCGGCCAAAAGCTCATTTTCTTTTACTTTTCCAAGCTGAATTGTTTTCAAGGTTTTTGATGTTTTTCCGGCTCTTGTAGTATAAATTTCTACCATAATTGTGGCCGGACCATTTTCGGTCAATTCAGTTTCTCCATAATAATTGGTTCGAATTTGATATTTTCCTTTTACAGCATTTCGAATTAAATATTGTTCCGGCCCATAACCTTCGGTAAAATCTTTTGAGAATCTTGCACCAGCCAAAGTTTTTGTATGACTATAATAACATTCTTCTCCGTTTGGTTCAATAACATGCAAATCTAAATCGACATCCATTAAATTCCAGTTCATTATAATTCGAATATCAACCGGCATTTTTTCCTGATATTTTTTAGCCAGTTTGTCTGTTTTCAAACCTTTATGTTCAATTATTAAACGGTTAATATCCATTAGTATAATATCTTCAACGCCTTCATATTGTCCGCTCATTTCTCCGTAATAATTCACTTCCAATGCTTTAATCAATTGATCAAAAGCTTCCTGATATTTTCCTGCATCTTCAAGAACCATTGCATAATCTCTTAAACTTTGTGGCTCATGTTCTCTCCATTTTGCAACTTGTTTTGCCGTAAACAAAGCATCTTCATAATCTTTCCATTGACGCAACGTATACGTAAGCGTTTTATAAAGCTGATGATTTTCTAAACCTAAATCGGCAATATTGCTAATTACCAGTAATGCTTTTTTAACATCGCCCTTATTGTAGAAAAAATGTGCCACATCAAAATAAAAACTTGGATTTCTCTCTTGCGCTTTTCTCAATTCTAAATACAAATCATATTGTTTTTCTTTTGGTGCTTTTGCTAAAGCTTTTAAATACAATCTGTCTGGATTCCAGTTTTTATCTGTGTTCTTAGAATCAAAAGTTAGTGTATCGCTTACAGAATAATTAAGTTCTGAGTTCACTACATTTGCTGATCCTCCCACTTGAACTCCTGCTACTTTACCCGCAAGTGTTTGTGCCAAATTATTTGTAAGTCCCGGCACAATAGTTTTTTCTGAAAGATAACCGGCTGTTACATCTGATCTTTTCTGAGTTGCATATCCTGTCATGACAACTACTTCACTGCCAACCTTTTTATCTTTTATGTCAGTGATTTTCGGTGGATCTTCAGTAATTTCCTGTGCCTTCGCCACAACTGGTGCAACAAATTTAACCTGATCAACCTTAGGCGCAGAAGGCGGAGGAGGAACATTATACACATTATTATCTTCTGTAACTTGACTTGCTATCCTCGTGCCAACCGGTTCGTCTACTGTTAAAGCAGCATCAGGATCGCCTTTTATCGTTTCACTTGCTACAGCTCTTACTAATGGAGCTTCTCTTTTGTACTTATACTTAGAGGCAATTTTCTGACCTTGGTATTTAATATTTTTTTTCCACCAAGTATTTAATCCTTCATAATAACTTTGGATGCTTTCCCAATTATTCTTTTGCTGTGCCAGATTATTATCGTGTTCTTGTTTTTTAATTCTGTCAAATTCTGCGCGCAATTCTGCTGGCGGAATAATATCATACGAAATATAATCTAGAATATTCTCCAAAACAATCAACGAAGTATTCTTAGTAATGATTCCGTATTTTTTGCCCAGAAGTTCAATTTCATCCGCATTTTTAGCATATTCAAAATCAAGATTTGCAATTTTTTTCTGTGCCCAAAGTTTTTCTATATTGACATCATTGGTGTTTTGAACCGTAGCATCAAGTATAATTTTCCTTTCTACAGCTATTTCATTCTTATAACCAAACAATAACGTAATTTCATTTTTTGGATTCAACGAAATTCCCGCAAAACTAAAATTTCCCGTAACCGTCGTTCCTTCTATTGGAAATAAATCGGTAACCGTAAGATTTTCTTTAATACCCAGAAATTTCAAATTTGTATTTGCTAATTTGTCTAAAGCGATCTCTGGACTTATCTGATTTAAATTGATAAAATTACCTCCCGTTTGCATCGCGGTATAATTTAGAAAAGCAAAATCAGCAGAGGCGGATGATGTAATGGTATAAATTGACTTTTTTGTTTTTGGCAAAACATTTTCACTAAAAGACGAAAGTCCGTCCGAGAAGAGTAAATACTCATCATTATTGGTTAAATTTATTTGCGAAAATCGAGTTCCACCGTCATATTTTGTATTTTCTAAAAGAGCTTTTAATTCTGCCCAATTTCCATTTGAAATCACATATTCTTTTTGTTTTTCGAAAGTGTAATTCAAAAAATACAATGTAACTTTTATATTCTTTATTTTTTGAAAATAGGCATCAAGCAGAGCCAATTCTTTTTTTAAATCTCTAGTCTTATAACTTAAAGAATTATCCCAAATTAAACCAATTGAAGTTGGCGATTTCTTAGCGATTTTATTTCCTTCAACAAAAGTACTTCCATAAAAATAATGTTGTCCACCAACATTCTGCATCAATACGCTTGGAATATTTTGTTGAATTGGGATCTTAAAAACTAATTTTTCAGAAGGCTGATAATTTTCTTTTTTGATAGAAGCCTGAAAAGCTTGATTCCACTTTGAAAAAGCAATTTCGTCACCAGAATTCTCAGCAATTATTGGAGCTACTTCAGTTCCTAAAACCGAAACATTCATTTCAAATTTGTCTAACTTTTTAGGATAGCGACTCACTAATTGATACGCCAGATTATTTTTGTCAAATGCCGAAAGTTCTTCTTCATAACCAATTATTACGATTCGCTCTGCGTTTGGCATCAACGGATAAATTCTGGTTCTAAAGTTATTCCCATCAACTTTTTCTAATAATCCCGGGTCAACACGACGATGTTCGATAGCTTCAAAAACCTGTTTTCCTTTGTTTTTATCCACCGGAACTGCTTCACGCATTTTTCCGTTAATATCGATAGCATATCTTGAAACGGAAACATTTTCCGGTAACGGAAAAATAAGCTCTGCTTCCATCTGGCGAGTTCCCGAATTAAAAAAATGCATTTCTGCAGTAGTATAGGCAATATTACCAACGACTTTTACATTAACAATAAGCTTATTCATTCGCACTTTTTCCGCTTCTTCTCCTTTAACGTTAAGTTCAGGACTTTGCGCAAAAGTTTTTGTTCCAATAAAAAAAAGAAAGAAAAGCAATACATTCAAATTCATTTGAAAAATGCCAGGCGCAGACGAAAACAATTTTAATTTCATGACACAAAAATTAAGGTTTATATTGTTATAGAGAACAAGAATCAACAAAAGGTTGGGAAGATAATTATTTTATTTTAATCCGTTTAATCTGCAAAATCTGCTAGCGATTAATGTTTCTCGCAGATTTTGCAGAATAGCAGATTTATTTTCCATTTAAAAGAGCGCAAAAAAAAATCCCCAAAGCCTTAAAGCAATGGAGATTTAATATAAAAAACAATCTATTTTTAAAATCGTGATATAATAAAATCAAATAACAAATTTAAGAAGAACCTTAAATTATCTTATATCACTTATATGGTTTAAGAAAAAATTATGCGTTGAAAATTTTCTCTTGGTGACCAATACTTTCTTGGTGAATTGCTTTGAACATTCTTAAAACAAACTCTTCAGTAAGACCTTTTTTCTCACCTTCAAGAATCATTTTTCCTAAGATTTCATTCCAACGATTGTTTTGAAGAATCGCTACGTTTGCATCTTTTTTCACTTGACCAATTTCGTCAGCAACTTTCATACGTTTTCCTAACAAGTCTAATAAATTAGCATCAAGAACATCGATGTTAGCTCTTAGTTTAGTCATTTTTTGGCTGTACTCATCTGTAGTATCATCTGTTTTTCTAATCGTCAAATCTTTAATGATTTGTTTCAAAGCGTCTGGAGTAACTTGTTGAGCAGCATCAGACCAAGCATTGTCCGGATCGTAGTGCGTTTCGATAATCATACCATCGTAGTTCAAATCTAAAGCCTCTTGAGTTACTTCAAAAATCATTTTACGATCTCCAGTAATGTGAGATGGATCGATAATTAAAGGTAAATCAGGGAATTTATTTTGCAATTCGATAGCAATTTGCCATTCTGGAATGTTTCTGTATTTTGTTTTTTCGTAAGTAGAGAAACCTCTGTGAATAACTCCTAATTTCTCGATTCCAGCCATGTGTAAACGCTCAACACCACCTAACCATAAAGCTAAATCCGGGTTTACAGGGTTTTTTACCAAAACGATTTTATCAGTTCCTTTTAATGTATCAGCAATTTCCTGAACTGCGAATGGATTTGCAGTTGTACGTGCACCAACCCATAAAACGTCGATATCATGTTCTAAAGCTAATTTACAGTGAGCTGCAGTTGCAACTTCAGTACCCATTAATAAACCAGTTTCAGCTTTTGCTTTTTGCAACCATTTTAAACCAATTTCTCCAACACCTTCAAATCCTCCCGGACGCGTTCTTGGTTTCCAGATTCCTGCTCTGAATACACTAACTTTTGAATCTTTTAATTCGTGAGCAATTTTTAATACTTGATCTTCTGTTTCTGCACTACAAGGTCCAGCTATCACAAGTGGGTGATTTAAATTGAAATCTTCTAACCACTTTCTCATTTCTTTCTTATTTTCCATCTTAATTCTAATTTACTTTTTAGTTGTTGTTAATCCGTTTAGTATTTCTTTTATTTTATTTGTGCTTTCCATTTCTTCAAAAATGGCATTGTAATCTTCTTCTTTTAACAAATCTCTAAACCGACTAAGGTTTGAAATATATTCTTCTAATGTTTCGAGAACGTGTTCTTTATTTTGCTTAAAAATTGGTGTCCACATTGCAGGCGAACTTTTTGCTAAACGAACAGTACTTTCAAATCCACTTCCCGCCATATCAAAAATGTCCTGTTCATCTTTTTCCTTGTTCATTACCGTTTTACCTAGCATAAATGAACTTATGTGCGACAGATGCGAAACGTAAGCAATGTGTTTGTCGTGCGAAGTTGGATCCATATATCGAATCCTCATTCCTATTTCGCTGAAAAGCTTCAAAGCCTTTTCCTGCAATTTAAAAGTGGTTTTTTCCACTTCGCAAATAATGTTTGTTTTCCCTCTAAACAATCCTTTTATTGCTGCCGAAGGTCCTGAGAACTCCGTTCCTGCTATCGGATGTGTTGCAATAAAATTTCTTCTTTTTGGGTGACTGGCAACTGCATCACAAATTGGCTTTTTAGTCGAACCTACTTCAAAAACAATTGTTTTATCTCCAACCGAATCCAGCACTTTAGGTAAAACCACCAACGCCACATCTACCGGAACCGAAACAATTACAAAATCGGCATCAACCAATTCTTCAAAGCTTCCTGCCTGATCAATAACACCTAAATCAATTGCTTCCTGCAAATGTTTTTCGTTACTGTCTATTCCAAAAATAGTGGCATCAGGATGTTGGTCTTTGATGTCGAGCACCATCGAACCGCCTATTAACCCTATTCCTATTACATATACTTTCATATCTTTTTTAAATTCCAAGTTTTAAATTCCAAATTCCAACTAGAAAGGCTTCGACTTCGCTCAGCCTGACAATAGTTAAAAGTATTGGCTCTTGGTTCTACAATCTTAATACTAAAATCGGTCAATCGCTTCTTGTATTTTTTCCTCTTTTGCACACAACGAGAATCTAATATATCCTTCACCATTACTCCCAAAGATTGTTCCCGGTGTGATAAAAATATGTTTCTCGTATAATATTTCGTCAATGAACTTTTCTGATGATTCAATTCCTTCCGGAAGTTTCGCCCATACAAAAAGTCCAACTCCTTCTTTATAAACTTTACAACCTAATTTTTCTGCCAGTTGCTCGGTTAATTCTCTACGGCGTCTGTAAATTTTGTTTTGATCTTCGAACCATGATTCATCACAATTTAAAGCTGCAACTGCCCCTTTCTGAATTCCGTAGAACATACCGCTGTCCATATTGCTTTTTACTTTTAGAACTGCATCGATAATTTCAGGATTTCCTAAAACCATCCCCACTCTCCAGCCTGCCATGTTAAATGTTTTACTAAGTGAATTCAATTCTAAAGCCACATCTTTTGCACCTTCAACCTGCAATAAACTCATTGGGTTATCATTCAAAACAAAACTATACGGATTATCGTTTACCAATAATATGTTGTGTTTTTTAGCAAAAGCAACCAATTTTTCAAATAACGCTAAACTTCCTCTCGCTCCTGTTGGCATGTGCGGATATCCCAGCCACATAATTTTTACTTTCTCGAGATCTAATTTTTCCAGAGCTTCAAAATCCGGTTCCCATCCATTTTCTTCTTTCAAATCGTAATAAACCGGAACTGCCTGAACCAAATTAGTTACCGAAGTATACGTTGGATAGCCTGGATTCGGAATCAAAACGTGATCACCTTCGTTTAAAAAAGCTAACGAAATATGCATAATTCCTTCTTTCGAACCCATTAATGGTAAAATCTCATTATTTGGATTTAATTCAACACCAAATTGATTCTGATAAAAGTCTGCCATCCCTTTTCTCAATTCCGGCAATCCTTGATAGTTCTGATAACCATGCCCGTTTTCGTCTTGAATTGCCGCAGCAACTGCTTCAATTACTGCTTTTGACGGACTCAAATCAGGACTTCCAATTGCCATGCTAATGATCGGTTTTCCTTCAGACATTAGTTGTCTCACTTCTCTTAATTTTGATGAGAAGTAGTATTCTTCAACTTTATCTAATCTTTTTGCTGTTGTAATCATTGTTCTTATTTATATTTTGCTTTAAGCTGTAGGCTTTATGCTTTTTCTTTTTTTGACTTGTCACCCTGAGCGAAGTCGAAGGTCTTTCCAATTGGAACGGGCTTCGACTTCGCTCAGCCTGACAATCTAAAATCTTAATTCGTTAATTTTCAATCTCAAATCAACTTATCAACTTTATGCTTCACTTAAGGGTTTTGTATTCTTATATTCTCCCAACACTTTAAAATACTCTGCCATTATATTTAATAACGCTTTTGCTTTTGCAAAATCTTCGTATTTCTCAAATGTTACGTCTACGAAAAACGAATATTTCCAAGGTGTTTCAATTTTTGGCAGCGACTGAATTTTCGTTAAATTCAATTTGCAATCGCTCATTACATTTAAAACTGCTGCAAGACTTCCTCTTTTATGATCTAATTCAAATTTGATTGATGCTCTGTTGATTTCGTTTTCCGGCAAAAATGAATTTTGCTTTTTAATAATCACAAAACGAGTCATATTGTTTTTGATCGTTTGAATCGCTGGTGCAATAATATCCAGATCATACATCTCTGAAGCCGTTCTACTTGCAATTGCTCCAATTCCGGTTAGTTGTTTTTCTTGAATTCTTCTTGCTGTTTCGGCGGTATCTTTGTCTTCGACCAACTTTATGTTTGGATATTGTTTTAAGAAATCCATGCATTGTAATATTGCCATTGGATGCGAATGAACTTCTTTTATATCCTCAATTTTCTGACCTTTTAGTGCCATTAAATTTTGACTAATATTTAAATAATGCTCTCCAATTATGTGTAAATTATTCTTGTCAATCAATGCATAATTCGGAATAATTGGTCCTGCAATCGAATTTTCAATCGCCATAACTGCCTGATCAGATTTTCCAGAAAGCAGACTGTCAATCAATTCTTCAAAAGACAAACATTCATCAATCTCCACATTTTCAAAGAAATACTCCTTCACAACCTGATGATGAAAAGAACCTTTTATACCTTGTATTGCAATTTTCGTTGTCATATATTCAAAAAAAAATCCTGATTTTCATCAGGATTGTATATTAGTTTTATTTGTCTTTTATATTTTTCAAATAACCATAGCACAATCCTCACTTCTACTAAAGAAGAAATAAAAAGAGTTGCTAAAATAAAAACGGTTAGATGCCATTTTGTTTGTGTTATTGTTTAAATTCTCTGCGAATGTATAAATTATTTTTACTGCACCAAAAAAAATATTGCATTTTATGAAACAAAAAGGGATTTCTTAACAAATTTAGGATGATTTGTATGATAATATAAAAATATTGGTTTAAAATGAGATATTTACAATTGGTTTTTTTAAGGTTCTGAGATACTGAGATGCTAAGGAACTAAGTTTTTTTAGAATTTAAATTATCGAAACAATACAATTCTCTGCCATTTTTGTCATTTCGAGGAACGAGAAATCTTCGCAAGAAGCTCTACAAAGATTGATGATTTTGACTGAGGAGTTACTCGTGGAGATTTCTCGTTCCTCGAAATGACAAACTAAGCGCAAATGTTATTATAAAAATGATTGTCCTAGCCCCGATTGAAGTGGAAATCCTTTTGTGTCCGCCGCGGCGGATGCAAAAGGATTTCCACTTCAATCGGGAATAGCTCCTAAAAAATCAAAACAACCCCGAAACCGGTTTATTCTTAATCCCTATTTTAGAATAATCGAAATTCATTTTTTGCTGCAATAATGACGCATAGACACTCCTAAAATCTGTTTCATATTTTAAATCGCCATTATCCAAATTAGATAAATCCGGATTATTACCTAAAACAGTCCCTTTATTATTTCCTCCAATTATGAACATTGGCGCGGCTGTTCCGTGATCTGTTCCGTTTCCGTTGTCTTTCACGCGTCTTCCAAATTCTGAAAATACTACGACCGTAACATTCTGAAGCAATTGTGCTTGTTTTAAATCCTGATAAAAACTGTACAAAGCATCATTTAAAGTCGTTAACTGTTTCTCATGAATGGCAAGCTGATTATCGTGTGTGTCAAATCCGCCAAGCGAAGTATAATATACTTTCGAATTCAGATTTCCCTTTATCAATCTTCCAATCCATTCGAGGTTTTTGGATAAATCGGTTTTAGGATAACTAATTTCTGATTTTGATTTTGCCAAAGCTTTCTGAATTTCTTCGGATCCTTCGGTAACTGAATTGGCTATTTTTCGAACAAAATCTAATTGTGGATTATCGGACAAAGTTACATTTTCTTCTTTATCTGATTTTACTTTAAATCTGTTTGGATCTTTTACGGTGATTGAATTTGGCTCTAATCCTTTTAATGCCAAATTATCAATCGAATCGAGATTTATTCCTGCCGTTGCCTGATGTCCGTTGCATTGCAAATCCAGATAACGCCCTAACCAGCCTTCGTTAATGTATTTATTAGAATCTGCTGCTGTTTGCCAAATTTCCTGACTACGAAAATGTGATCGAATAGGTTCAGGATATCCCACATTCTGAATTACGGTTAAATCTCCGTTTTGCTGCATTTGAGCAAAATCTTTTAAGGAAGGATGAAATGCCATTCCTTTATTTTTACTGATTACCAAATCTTTATTTAAAGCAATTTTGGTACGCAAATCATAATACAAAGGACTGTCGTATGGAATAAAAGTATTTAAACCATCATTCCCCCCATTTAATTGTACAAACACCACACATTGCTCACCGATTACTAAATTACTTTGCGAACCAAATGCATGTAAAAAATCAGGAAGTATCAGCATTCCGCCGGTAAGAGTTCCTGTAAGCGTTAGAAAATTCCTTCTGTTCATAACTGTAGCTTTCTAAATTAATTGATATTCGGGCAGTTTTGTGATGTAATCGAAGAGTCGTATTACGGCAAAATTGGCGTGATCCTCTTTTGGGTCAAAATCATATTTCAGCAAATTCTCCATATCTTTTTGCATCGAATCATTTACTTTAAACAATAATCTGTTCGATAATTCAGTGATAATGGTTTTATTAGTTCCGTTTGTATCGAAGTCAATTTTCACATCGATTTTCTCCACTTCTGTTTTTGGTTTATCAGTATCGGGAGTCATTGTATTCAATGCTTTTCGGGTAATACTTCTTCCGCTACAAAGTATATCCGACGTATTGTTTCGCTGCAAATAAATTTGTGAAGTAAGCCAGGAATTTCCCCCGTCCCAACCTTTTACATTGACTTGATTGTATAAATCCATTCCTTGTTGCTTCAGAAAAAACATTACCATTCCATCGTCAAGATCATCAATATGTAATTCGTTTAAAAGTTGTAGAATGTAAACCAACGGATCTTTGATCTTGGCTCCCGAGGTTTCTTTTTTATATTCTTCTGTAAAAATCTTTGTTAGCAATGGCTGTATTTCAAACTTTACTTTTCTGAAATAATCACCATAATAGGTCACTAATTCTTCTGAGGGATTATCATAAATAAACCATTTGAGGATTTTTCGTGTTATGAGATACGGAATATTCTTTTGTTCAAAAATAATATCGATTAAATCATCTGAATTCCAGTTTCCGGTTTTACCAAAATACGTTTTATCGGTATTATCCTGAGCAAGGCTTCTATAAATTGCGCCGTCATCTCCGTAATTTAATCCCGCAAGAGCTCTTGCTCCTTCTTTGATGTCGCTTTCAGAATAATTCCCAATACCGATTGTAAACAATTCGAGTAATTCACGGCTTAGATTTTCGTTGTATTTGCCTTTTTTGTTGTCAACATTGTCCAGGTATTTTACCATTGCATTTGACTTTACAATTTCTTTGGTCAATTTTTTGAAGTTCCCAAAAGCATGTTCGCGCAAAATCATATTGTGTTGGTAAATCCAATAATTGACTTTTACTTTTTGGGTTGTAGAAACAAAATGATTGTGCCAAAAACAAACCATGTTTTCGCGCAGCGGAAATTCGTCATTACGCATTTTACCAATCCACCATTTTTTTAGCTCAACTGCCGAGTAGATTTCTCTTTTAAGAACTTTCTTTTTCTCTTCAGAATCTGCTGTTTTAATAGATTCTCGAAGTTCTTTGAGTTCTATTAATGTTTTGGGATCATCGTTTAAAAAAGCAGGAAGTTGTGTATCGAATTTTGAATCATAGGAATGTTTTAGAAATTTTTCTAATCCTAATTTTTCTATTGCATCGGATTCTTTTCCGGAAAAACCCAATCGTAAGGACCAAAGATTGCTTTTTTTCATAATTCAGAAATTATTACAATAAGACTTGACTTTCTCTTAAAGGTTTAATTTAGAGGAAGGTTGTGAGTTACTTAGTTACTGAGATACTAAGTTTTAAAAATCTTTGGTAATAATTACAACGAGGAATTTTGGAGGATATTGTTATTTGAAAAAAGAAGAAAAAAAATTAGTTGATCACTAGAAACTCATCAACAAACACCTTATTTTCATCAACATATAAAAAATAGCAACCAACTTCTTTTTCATCCTGAACAAACAGCAGCTTTATTTCTACACAAGGAGTGGAAATAAAATCATGATCAACTAATATTGAAATAGATTTTGGAACGATTTTAAAAAGAAAATTAATCTCCCACTTATCAGAATCTATTTTATTAAAATAATCATTAGCCAAACTATAATAATCCTTTCTATTCTTGTAAATAGCACTTAAGTTCATAAATATTTCAATTTTTTATTTTTTCCCAATAATATTTTGACCGCTCTACATTATCAAACAAAAAAGTAATTTTCTTATCACTTAGAATTATATACCTACTTTCTCTCTTATTCTGATCTTCGATAAGCTTTAATGTATCCTTGATAATAGTCCAATTTCCATATTCTCTTGAAGTTCTTAATGGAATATTTTTTCTCGCCATTTTTCTTGATGAAAATTTTTGATTTATTAAGCAATATCTCGAATCTTCTTCTAACATTAAAACATTAATATCATACGAATAACCAACTGCCGGATAAGAATCGTACGCAATTCTATAGATAATATCTTTTTTTTGAGCGTAGATAACGCTAATTGGCAGAAACATAAATAATATAATTTTTTTCATAAATTTCTATTGAATAATGATTAGCCCCGATTGAAGTGAAAATCCTTTATATTTTTTCTTTAAAAAATATAAAGATTGCAACGGAAAGCGGGAAATAGCTCCTAGAAAAAAGCAGAATAACAGCAATAGCTTTAAAATACTACCAAATAACACTCCAATAAATCAACGTTTTTCTTTCTCTGCTAATAGCTATTCCTTTTGAGTATCCGTTCTTCCAATTTGCTGGCATTTGTGGATTTGGCATCATTTTAAACTCTTTAAAACAATTCCCTTTTTTAGCTTCTAAAACATAAATATCAAAATTATTTTCTAAATAAATTCCGTTCTTTCCTTTTGCAAATTCATATTCTATAAAATTAGGTATTGGATATAAATTCTTAAAACAATCCTGCTCTATTTTAGTACTATCACGAATAACAACATCTTCTCTATTTTCATAAGTTTTAAGCTTTTCAAAACGATTGACAATTAACAAACATGAATCATTTGAACTATACTTTGCCAATGATTTCTTTTCTAGACTCCCAGCAACTGAATCTATATTTTTTAAATCTTTATCATATTCGTATAACATAAAACAAACATCACTCTTTGATATATTCTTGCTATTAACCGTTTGAAATGGATATGATGTCACTATTTTAGGAAAGTGATCTACAAGCTCTTTATTAAAGCTATTTTTAGCCTCAACATATTTTTGATTATCTAAAGAATCTATGGATCTATTATTACAACTCAGGATGCAAAGAATAATCACATTCAGTAAAATTATTTTATTTACCATTTATATTTTATTATTTTAAAGATCAACTAAACCTAGCACAGACTTAAAAAAACAAAAGCAGCTATCATTACAATAACTGCTTTCTATAAATTAAAGATGTAAATCTTTCTTCTTTATTCTATTTTCTTTCCTCTAAAAAAAAAAAATTAAGACCCACACATTTCGCAATCTTCAGGATCTCCGGCTTGTGCTTTTAGCAACATAGCTTTGTAATCCTCAACACTGATTTCTTCAGTTTCTACAACTGCCGCCGCAGGTGCATCTTCTTCTTTTTTATCGTTGTTTAATGTAAATTTAATGGCATCAACCGCTGATTTTGTTCTTAGGTAATACATTCCTGTTTTTAAACCTGATTGCCAAGCATAGAAGTGCATTGACGTAAGTTTAGAATAGTTTGCATCTTGCATGAACAAGTTTAAGGATTGCGATTGGTCAATAAAATAACCTCTTTGACGCGACATATCGATAATGTCTTTCATAGACATTTCCCAAACTGTTTTGTATAGTTCTTTAAGATCTTGCGGAATCACATCAATATTTTGAACTGATCCGTTATGACGCATAATTTCTTGTTTCAAAGTTTCGTTCCACAAACCTCTGTCTACTAAATCATGAAGTAAATGTTTGTTTACTACGATGAATTCTCCAGACAATACACGACGTGTGTAAATGTTTGATGTATATGGTTCGAAAGCTTCGTTGTTTCCAAGAATTTGTGAAGTCGAAGCAGTTGGCATTGGCGCAACTAATAATGAGTTACGAACTCCATGTTCCATTACTTCTTTTCTTAATGAAGCCCAGTCCCAACGGCCTGATAATTCTTCATCTTTCATTCCCCACATATTGTATTGGAATTCTCCTTGTGACATTGGAGATCCAGCAAATGTAGAATATGGTCCTTCTTCTTTTGCCATTTCCATAGAAGCGGTTACGGCTGCGAAGTATAATGTTTCGAAAATTTCCTGATTTAATACTTTAGCTTCATCGCTTGTAAACGGCATACGCAACATAATAAAAGCATCTGCTAATCCTTGAACTCCTAAACCAACCGGACGGTGACGCAGGTTAGAATTTTCTGCTTCTTTTACCGGATAGTAATTTCTGTCGATTACTTTGTTCAGGTTACGAGTTACTCGTTTTGTAACATTATAAAGCGCTTCGTGATCGAATTTTCCGTTGTCGATAAACATTGGTAACGAAATAGACGCTAGGTTACAAACCGCGATTTCATCTTTAGAGGTAAACTCCATAATCTCTGTACACAAGTTTGATGAACGAATTGTTCCTAAATTTTTGTGGTTCGATTTACGGTTTGCTGCATCTTTATACAACATATATGGCGTTCCTGTTTCGATTTGCGATTCTAGGATTTTCTCCCATAATTCACGTGCACGAATGGTTTTTCTACCTTTTCCTCTAAATTCATAATCCAAATACATTGCTTCGAATTCTTCTCCGTAAACATCGTATAATCCAGGACATTCGTTAGGACACATTAATGTCCAGGTTGTATCCTCCTGAACACGCCTCATAAATAAATCTGAAGTCCACATGGCAAAGAATAAATCTCTTGCACGCATTTCTTCTTTTCCTGTATTTTTCTTTAAATCCAAGAATTCGAAAATATCTGCATGCCAAGTTTCGATATAAATCGCAAAACTTCCTTTACGTTTTCCTCCACCTTGATCTACATAACGAGCCGTATCGTTAAAAACTCTCAACATTGGAACGATTCCGTTTGAAGTTCCGTTTGTACCACGGATGTAAGATCCTGTTGCACGAACGTTATGGATAGAAAGACCAATTCCACCCGCTGATTGCGAGATTTTAGCCGTTTGTTTTAAAGTATCATAAATACCATCGATACTATCGTCTTGCATTGCCAAAAGGAAACAAGAAGACATTTGTGGTTTTGGTGTTCCTGCATTAAACAACGTTGGCGTTGCATGCGTGAAGAACTTTTTAGACATTAAATCGTAAGTTTCGATTACTGATTTTAAATCGTCTAAGTGAATACCAACCGAAACACGCATCAACATATGTTGTGGTCTTTCGACAATTTTACCGTTTATTTTTAGCAAGTACGAACGCTCTAAGGTTTTAAAACCAAAGTAATCATAATTGAAATCTCTTGTATAAATGATATGCGAATCTAGGAAAGCTGAGTTTTCCTGAATTACTTTAAATACTTCATCCGAAAGTAATGGCGCTTCTTGTCCATTTCTTGGATTTACGTAGTTGTACATATCTTTCATCGTTTCTGAGAACGATTTTTTTGTATTTGAATGTAGGTTTGAAATTGCCACACGCGCTGCTAATTGAGCATAATCTGGATGCGCAATTGTCATAGAAGCCGCCGTTTCTGCCGCAAGATTATCTAATTCAGAAGTAGAAACCCCATCATACAATCCTTCGATAACTCTCATGGCTACCTTAACAGGATCTACAAGTTCATTTAAACCGTAACACAATTTTTTGATTCTTTCTGTAATCTTATCAAACATTACGGGCTCTTTGTGGCCATCTCTTTTTACTACATACATAAGCTTACTTTATTTAATTATTGAAAAAATGAAAGACACTAGAAGAACGAGTTCCAGCGCTTAAACATTGCGTGTTTTTAAATTATTTTTTGAGAATTGCAGGATTCTCAATAGTTACCTGATTCCGGTCTGATATTCAAACCGAAATGCATTAAAAAATATCATTGAATCTGCGATTTGGGGCAAAGAGATTCAATCTTAAAATTGTATTGTTAAATTTTATTCTATTTAGTGTTTATATAGAAAACACTAGCACTATTTTGTTGTCTAAAAATCTGCATCAAATGAAATTTTCTGAGCATCACTATCTGTGTTCATCACACCAGATTTTTGATACTCGGCAACACGTTTTTCAAAGAAGTTAGTTTTTCCCTGAAGAGAGATCATGTCCATGAAATCAAACGGATTTGCTGATCCATATACACGCTCGCAACCTAATTCTACTAATAATCTATCAGCAACAAACTCTAAATATTGCGTCATTAAGACAGCGTTCATTCCAATTAAACTTACCGGAAGAGATTCTGTAACAAATTCTCTTTCGATATCTAAAGCATCAACAATGATTTCTTTAATTCTGTCTTTTGGCACTTTGTTAATCAAGTGATGATTGTGTAAGTGTACTGCAAAGTCACAGTGTACACCTTCGTCACGAGAAATCAATTCGTTAGAGAAAGTTAATCCTGGCATTAAACCACGTTTTTTCAACCAATAAATAGAACAGAAAGCACCTGAGAAAAAGATTCCTTCAACGGCAGCAAAAGCAATAAGTCTTTCTGCAAACGAATCAGATTCGATCCATTTTAAAGCCCAGTCAGCTTTTTTCTTAATTGCAGGAAAAACTTCTAATGCATTAAACAATTCTGCTTTCTCTGCTTCATCTTTCACGTAAGTGTCGATTAATAAAGAGTAAGTTTCACTGTGAATGTTTTCCATCATGATCTGGAAACCATAGAAAAATTTCGCTTCAGCATATTGAACTTCGTTTACAAAGTTCTCTGCCAAGTTCTCATTTACAATTCCATCAGAAGCAGCAAAAAATGCTAAAATGTGCTTAATAAAATATCTTTCGTCGTCGCTTAATTTATTATTCCAGTCTGTCAAATCCTGGTGTAAATCGATTTCTTCCGCAGTCCAAAAACTAGCTTCCATCTTTTTGTACCATTCCCAAATATCATGATGTTTGATTGGAAAAATAACGAAACGATTTTTATTTTCTTGTAATATTGGTTCGACTTGTGACATGACTGTATTTATTTAATTTTTATACCAAAATTTTACTATTTCAGTAGATTACAAAGATTGTCAATTGTTGTCAAAAATAAAAGCCAAACTTATTCACAAAAGGGCGTAGTTTTTAACAACGGACAAAAAATGGGATATTTTTCAGACAATAATTAAATTACTGTAAATGAATATTTTAAAACCTATATTCGCACCCAAAGAGGCCGTAAAATATAGACTTTTTATTATAAAAAGCAAGAATTTTTTAATACTTTTTAAAAGTTTTTTTGAGCTTGATTTTTATTTTTTTTGAGTTAAAACGAAGCTATTTGCAGTCATAGTAGTAGCTGCCGAATTTTTAAGATTTTTTGAGCTCCTGAGCTACTTTTTCAAGTTCCAAATACCAGTCTTCACCAAAGCGACGAACTAGCGCTTCTTTAACAAATTTATAAACCGGAACTTCTAATTCTTTCCCTAAAGAACAAGCATCATCGCAAATATCCCATTTATCGTAATTCACCGCAGCAAACTCTGTAAAATCTTTTACACGAATTGGATACAAATGACAAGAAACCGGTTTTTTCCAATCTACAATTCCTTGGTTATACGCTTGCTCAATTCCGCAAAGCGCAGTTTTTCCGTCAAAAATTACGTAAGCACAATCTTTCTCATCGATTAGCGGTGTTTCAAGATCACCGTCAGTTCCTTTTACCCAAGTTCCTTGCGCTTCTATAGCAGCAATTCCCTCTTTACGTAAAAATGGTTTTACTTTTGGATAAATTTCCTCCATAATCTTAGTTTCGGCCTCGCTCAATGGCGCTCCAGCATCTCCGTCAACACAGCAAGCTCCTTTACAAGCTGACAAATTGCACACAAATTCTTTTTCAAGAATATCTTCTGAAATAATGGTTTTACCTAATTGAAACATGATACTAAAATACTGTTATTTATAAAATGCAAAGATAGTCAAAGAAAACAGATGAAATGAGATTTAATTTCACGCTAAAGATTAGTGAAATTTTACCAAAGAGTTTCACAAAGTTTTTTCGCAAAGATTCGCAGATTTTAACTTCATTAGATGCTTTTTTTTTAAGCTGACAAAGCTTTAAGATTTAACATTCGTAAAACCTTATTAAAACTTCATGCAAGCCTGTGAAAGAACTTTGCGAATCTTTGTAGCAAAAACAGTCATTTGTTATAAATATCACTTTTTTAATCACTAAACCATGTTTTTATAACAAAAATACATAGTATTAAAAAAACACCTATCTTTATTATCTACCTTTGCAAAAATTTTAAACCCTTAAAATCAAAGTAATATGTTAGAAATTGACTTTAAAGAAATAATTACTGTTGGAATGGTTCTTTTTGCTGTAATTGATATTGTAGGTTCAATTCCGATCATTGTTAATTTAAGAGCAAAAGTGGGACATATTGAATCCGAAAAAGCTTCGATCGTTGCAGGACTTATTATGATTGTTTTTCTTTTTGTTGGAGAAGGATTCTTAAGTCTTATTGGTATCGATGTGCACTCGTTTGCGGTTGCAGGTTCTTTTGTGTTGTTTTTTCTGGCTTTAGAAATGATTTTAGGAATTAGAATATACCGCGACGAAGAACCGGGATCTGCATCGATCGTGCCATTAGCGTTTCCGTTAATTGCTGGCGCAGGAACCATGACGACTTTACTTTCGCTTAGATCTCAATTTCATACTATCAATATTATCATTGCTATTATACTGAATATCACACTAGTTTATATCGTTTTGAAATCTTCTAAAAAAATCGAAAATTTATTAGGAGAAAACGGACTTGGCGTGGTTCGCAAGACATTTGGAGTCATACTTTTAGCAATTGCTGTTAAATTATTTGCTGCTAATGTTAAAGGTTTGTTTGTCTAACATTTATTTTTATAAATTTACCCCATAAAATTTCTAAAATACAACTTTAAGACATTTTTCACATCTTAGGGTTTTACTTTATTATTTTAGACAAATAAACAACCATTATGAAAATCTTTACTTCAATCTTAGTGCTTCTGGCATTGGCTTTAATTGTTTTTAATATTACATTGCTAGACTTCAAGAATCCTTTTCAGGGTGATAGTGTAGTTGCTTTTATTGGAATCGCAGCTTCATTTTGTGCCGTTTTAATTCTTTTGATTTTTAGGATATCAAAAAGAATCGAAGAAAAAACAAACGGAAGATAATATATGTTTGACGTTTTAATTATCGGCGGAGGCGTTTCAGGTATGTCTTGTGCTCTTGTTTTAGGATCTGCCAAAAACAAAGCTTTTGTTACCGATAAAAAAATAGGAATATTTACGCATCAAAAAAATTCTTCTTTACAGGAGGCAATTTTCTACAACGCTTACGGTATTACGCCTGGTAAATTGGGATCTGATTTGCTAATTGAAAGTTCTCAGGATTTAGCAATGACTTATCCACATATCTCTCAAATACCAAATGAAAAAGTAATCAGAGTCGAAGGCTCTTTTCCTGAATTTACTGTTTTTACAAACAAAAACTCGTACAAAACCAAAAACATCGTTATTGGGATTGGCTCAGCAAATACTTTTGACATTGAAGGTTTAATGCAATATGTTGAACCACATAAAAAAGCACTTCCAGAAAAACAACGTATTCAGCTTAAAAACGACGATCATAAAGTAACCGACGGTATATATGTTATTGGGACTTTAGCTGGCTGGAGAAGCCAACTAGCTATTGCAGCCGGAAGTGGTGCAGCAGTTGCTACAGATATTCTTACTTTATGGAATAACGGCGTTCAAACTCACGCTCACGATAGTATTCGATAAAATTTATTTTACCATATAAGTTATATAAGTTCATTTAATTTATGCGCAAAGCATTTATATTGACTTATATAACTTATATGGTTTAAACTCTTATTTCACAGAAACAATTTCTTTTACTTTAATATGTCTCTCAGTATCGGTTTTCCAGATTTCGCCTTTTAACGAAACCTCATCACCTTCTTTTAATTTCTTGTAATTTTGGGGCCCTCCAACATTTACAATGCTAATTGTTGCAAAATAAACCTCGTTTTTGGTTGTATTGATTTTGGCCGTATAACCGTCTTTCCCAAACTCGATAGACTCAACTTTTCCTGAAATTGTATTCTTATCTTTCATACATGAGCAAGAAATTACAAACAGCATTAAAACTGCAAGAAAACCAATTCTTTTTAAATTTTTCATATTTTATTTTATTAACCACAAAGGTCTAAAGGTTTATTAAAATTATCAGTAATCTATTTCAACTCCATACAACTTCCAGCAATTACTTTGAGGCTTTCGTCAAATTGTTTCCAAACTCTTATATAACGAAACGAATTAGAGATAACATTATTATCATAAACTCCTTTTAGCAAAACAATCACGCTAACAACCGCTGTATCACCAATTATACGAATAATTTGATCTGAAGCTTCCAGAACTTCAATTTTGATTTTACCGGAACGATAAGTTTCTAAATCAAACTCTTTGGTAATCGTTTGTCCGTCGGGTAAATTAAAAAGCAAATCATCGTGCAACATTTTATCCAAAGTCGAAACATCGGCATTTTTAATCGCAGTTAGAAGTTCAATCTCAGCATTAACAATGGCGTCTATTTTCATTTCAATAAGAATTAAGGATTACTTTTTCGGATTTAAAATGGTTTTAATCATTGCATCATCTTTCAAAATGACATCGTAGTAATACAACTCACCAAACAATTGTCTAGCAAATTCTGCAGTTATATAACGGTTTACCAAACCTTTGGTTTTATCTAATTTCAGGTCTAAACCTGTCATTAAAATATAGTTTCTAAACTTTTTAAAGTACACATCAGAGTTTTTCATTTTAACCAAAAATTCATTAAAATGAAGTCCCGCAAAAGCATCTCGGTTTTTATCTAATTCTTCAAAAACAAAATGCCCAACAATCCCCGTTTGAAGAAGATAAGCAACATTTTCATTTCCGTGTTCTGCTTCTATCGGCACAAAAATATCCGGAACGATTCCGCCACCACCGTAAACGACTTTACCTTTTGGTGTTTTAAATTTCAATGAATCCGCAACTTTTATACTGTCTTTAGCATAAAGTTCTCCAGATTTTATACGCGACTCTGATTCTTTAAAATATTCTTCATTCCCTTTTTTATATGGTTTTTGAATAGATCTTCCAGTTGGTGTGTAATAACGAGCTACAGTCAATCTCACTGCCGATCCGTCATTAAAATCCATTTCGCGTTGTACCAATCCTTTTCCAAAAGAGCGACGTCCTACAATAGTTCCGCGATCGCTATCCTGAATTGCTCCGGCCAGAATTTCACTTGCCGATGCACTATTTTCATTAATTAAAACATAGACCTTTCCTGTTTCAAAACTTCCAGCTTTTGTAGCGTAAGTTTTCTCGGTTGTTCCGTTCTTATTTTTTGTAAAAACGATTAATTGCTTGTCTTTCAAAAACTCATCGGCAATAGCAATAGCTTCTTCCATATAACCACCTCCATTATCGCGAAGATCAATTACAAGTGATTCTATTCCGTTTTGTTTTAATCTTGTCAAGCCTGTTTTAAACTCATTAAAAGTAGTTTCAGCAAAACGATTGATCTTGATATAGCCTGTTTTATTATCCAGTAATAAAGAAGCATCAACACTTTTTATAGGGATAATATCTCTTTTTACTTTAATTTTTAATTTCTTTTGTTCTGATTTTCTAAAAACAGTCAGCTCGATTTCAGAACCTTTTATTCCTTTTAATTTCGAGAACAAACTATCTGAAGGTAGTTTACGACCAAACAATTTTGTTTTTCCTGCAAATAAGATTCGATCTCCGGATTTTATTCCTGCTTTTGCCGAAGGACCATTTTCGATTGGTTTTATAATGGCAACAGAATCTTTATACATATAAAAATTAATCCCGATTCCCACGAAATCACCTTTCATACTCTCAGCAACTTCGGCTTGTTCGCTTGGCGGAATATAAACAGAATGCGGATCTAATTTTGAGAGAATATTATCTACTGTAAGGTTTACAATAGAATCTGTATTGATACTATCAACATATTCATTATTGATAAAATCTATAAGTTTGTTCAGCTTGGTTTTCGAGTAGTTTTTAGCCAAAAACTGGTCATCAGCGGGAGCATTCATTAGGCTTCCGATGACAATTCCGAGAGCCAAAGTAGCCCCGATAATGATTGGCAAATATTTTGAATTAACTTTCATTATTCTTCTAAAACAGGAATATGTTCTACTTCGATACCTGCTTTTATTAAAAATTGAATTCCGGAATCATCACGATATCTGTTGTGATAAACCACTCTTTTTATCCCTGACTGATGTATCAATTTACTACATTCTTTGCAAGGCGAAAGTGTAATATATAAAGTAGCTCCTTCACACGATTGTGTTGATCTGGCTACTTTAAGTATTGCATTTGCTTCGGCATGCAGAACATCCCAACGGGTTAAACCGTCTTCGTCTTCACAGCAATTTTCAAAACCAGATGGAGTTCCATTGTATCCATCAGAAATAATCATTCGGTCTCTTACGATAATGGCGCCTACTTGTTTTCGCTTGCAATAGGAAAGTGCTCCCCATTCTGTTGCGATTCTCAGATAAGCTTTATCGTATTTATTTAATTTCTTTTCTTCCATTTATTTTATCTGTTCCAAATTGGGCTTTCAATAATCATCGGAACTACTACTCCTATAATAAAAGCCGACATTACAAGTGCCCAATCGCGTTTTGAAAAACGAAATACGGTTTGTACAATATATGATATTATCAAAACTACAAACACCACAACCAACTGAGCTGCTTCTATCCCAAGTGCAAACTCGCCTAAAGGTAGTAATTTTGAACTAGGTGAACCTCCTAATATTGTCTTGAAATAATTTGAAAATCCAAGACCGTGTATTATTCCAAAAAACAGGGTTACAAAAAATACCAAATTCACTCCATCGTTTTTAGATGTTTTTCCTGCTGTAAAAAGATTAAAAATCGCCGTTATCAAAATCGTTATCGGAATTAGAAATTCGACTGTATTTACTTTAATTGCAATAATTCCGTAAACCGAAAGCAATAAAGCCAAGGTATGACCTATTGTAAAAACAGAAACTAACAACAAAATACGTTTCCAGTCTTTAAACAAATAAGGTGTTGTTAATGCGATTAAAAAAAGAACGTGATCGTAAGCGTTAATATCTAAAACATGCTTTAATCCTATTTGAAAATAAATCCAAAACTCTGACATACTAGTGGTACTATTAAATGATTATGGGGTTGTAAACTTACGATTTATTTTGAAAATTACTCAAGTCGCATTTTAAAACAACTAATAAAAATTAAGTTAAATTTTATGAGAACTTTAAATTTAATAATTTAAAATAAAAATTATCTTTGCGAGATAAAAAACTTATAATTATGTCATTTTCAGATTTATTTGATAGCGAATTCAAACAAAGAAATAAAGGTCACTTTTCAGCTATTGTTCGTGTAGCATTAGCCGATGGAATTGTACACCCTGAAGAGAAGAGTTTCTTAGATAAATTAGCTTCACGTTTAGAAATTTCAGAGACTGAGTACGAAGAGATTCTTAACGATCCATTAAAATATCCAATTAACCCACCTTATTTACATGTTCAGCGTTTAGAGCGTTTATACGATTTAACAAGAATGGTACACGTTGATCATCATCTTGAAGACCAACAAGAAGTTATGTTAAGAAAATTAGGTGTTGCTTTAGGATTTACTCCAAGCAACGTAAATTATATTATCGCAAAAGCATTATCATTGGTAGACAAAAAAGTTGATGGTGATACTTTTGTTTATGAAATGCAACACATGCACAAATAGTATTCAGTTTTTAGAGTTGAAAATAGTTTGCAGTCGCAGATTTCAGTTTTCAGACTGAATGTTATATAAAAATAAACCCGACAGATTTTAAAATCTGTCGGGTTTGCTGTTTCTAGACGTAACTTAAACTGAGATTGAAAATGTATAAACTAAAAAACCCGACAGATTTTAAAAATCTGTCGGGTTTGAATAAGTCTAAAAACTGAGACTGCAACTGAAAACTATTCAGCTTCAGCCATAAATTGCTCTGCTTTTTCTACCATATTATAGCTTCCGCAGAAAAACGGAACTCTTTGATGTAATTCTGTTGGTTGAATTTCCATAATTCTTCCAAAACCGTCTGTTGCTTTTCCTCCGGCTTGCTCTGCAATAAATGCCATTGGATTACACTCATACATTAAACGTAATTTCCCTTTTGGTGCTTTTGAACTTGTTGGATAAATATAGATTCCGCCTTTTATCATATTTCGATGAAAATCAGAAACCAAACTTCCTATATATCTAGAAGTGTAAGGTCTGTCATCTTCTTCTCTTTGACAATATTTAATGTAATTTTTTACTCCTTGCGGAAAATGAACATAGTTTCCTTCGTTTACAGAATAGATGTTTCCATTTTGTGGAAATCTCATATTCGGGTGTGAAAGATAAAAAGTTCCGATGGCTGGATTCAATGTAAAACCATTTACGCCATGACCTGTAGTATAAACCAACATTGTCGAAGTTCCATAAATTACATAACCTGCTGCCACTTGATTGATTCCCGGTTGTAAAAAATCCTCGCTAGTTACCGGAGTTCCTATTGGTGTTATTCTTCTAAAAACAGAAAAAATAGTCCCTAAAGAAACATTTACATCAATGTTTGAAGATCCGTCAAGCGGATCCATTAAGATCACGTACTTATTATTATTACTATTGTCGCTCCCTTTGACAGTAATAAATTCGTCGTTTTCTTCTGAAGCAATACCACAGACAATCTCACGGTTAATTAACGTCTGAATAAATACTTCGTTGGCATACACATCTAATTTTTGTTGGTCTTCTCCCTGAATATTCTGTTCGCCTGCGGCGCCAATAATATCCACCAATCCGGCTTTGTTTACTTTATAATTGACGACTTTGGCCGCCAAACGTATAGAGTTGATAATTCGGGAAAGCTCCCCCGACGAATACTGAAATGCTTTTTGGTTCTCAATAATAAACTCTCCCAGTGTTTTATTGCGTTCTTCCATTGCTATATCGTTATAGATTTTGATTATAAGTCACAAATATCGCTTTTTTTGTGAGAATGATTCAAAAATTATTTTGTTAGTTTGCCACTATTGTATATTTGCTAATTAATAGCACTAAGCATCAAATAAAAAAATGCTTTCTGAGATAATAAGTAGTTAATAATAAGAATATATGAATATTAGAAAAGGGAATTCTGAAGACATGAAATCGGTTTTAGAATTGATACATGAATTGGCAATATTCGAAAATGAACCTGATGCAGTTGTTATAACAATTGATGACTTGGTACGCGATGGTTTTGGCGAAAAACCTTTATTTCATGTTTTTGTGGCAGAAATTGAAAACAATCAAAAACAGAAAGAAATTGTTGGGATTGCTTTGTACTATTATCGTTATTCTACCTGGAAAGGAAAAACAATACACCTTGAAGATTTGATTGTTAAAGAAAAAATGCGCGGGACTGGTTTAGGATCTGCATTATATGCTGAAATTATGCAACAAGGAAAGAGAGATAATGTACGAAGAGTCGAATGGAATGTTCTGGATTGGAATACTCCGGCTGTAAAGTTTTATGAGAATTCTGGCGCAAAAATCCTTAACGGATGGCAAGTGGTACAAATGGACGAAGCTGGAATTAATTCGTTTCTGGATAAATTATAAAAATATACTTGCCACAGATTAAATGATTCTTGAGATTTTTTTCGCCACGAATTTCACAAATTAACACAAATTAATTAGTGAAAATTTGTGAAATTCGTGGCGAACTTTTTCACATTCCAAAATCATTTCAATCTGTGGCAGAAAAATTAAAAATCTAAAATTAAAGATGAGAGTATTTAAATTTGGTGGAGCATCAGTGAAAGATGCCGATGGAATTAAAAACGTATACGACGTTTTACAAAAAGTAGGTTATGAAGATGTGATTCTTGTAGTTTCGGCTATGGGAAAAACTACAAATGCTCTTGAGGTTGTAATCAAGAATTATTTTGATAAATCGACAGAGTTAAATTCATCTGTACAAGAAATAAAAAAATACCACAATCAAATCTTACTGGATTTGTTTGAAGACGAAAAGCACGAAGTTTTTACTGCTGTGAAAGCATTGTTCTCTGAACTAGAATATTTTCTGGCACATAATAAATCACCAAATTACAATTTCGTTTACGACCAGATTGTGAGTTTTGGAGAATTAATTTCGACAACTATTTTAAGTCATTTTATGAATTACAAAGGCATTCAAACGCAATGGCTTGATGTTCGTAATTTTATTAAAACCGATGCAACTTACAGAGATGCCGAAGTAGATTGGGACGCTACTCAACAAAACATTAGCAAAAATGTAAAGCGCAAAATATTAAACATTACTCAAGGATTTTTAGGTGCCGACGAAAACAACTTTACGACTACTCTAGGGCGTGAAGGCTCTGATTATACTGCCGGAATTTTTGCTTATTGCTTAAATGCCGAAAGCGTTACGATCTGGAAAGATGTTCCTGGTGTTATGAATGCCGATCCGCGTTATTTTGAAAATGCAAGTCTATTGAATCAGATTTCATATCGTGAAGCGATCGAATTGGCTTTTTACGGCGCAACGGTTATTCACCCAAAAACATTACAACCCTTACAGAAAAAAGAAATTCCGTTGTATGTAAAATCATTTATCAACCCATTATTAAAAGGAACTTGTGTTTCTAAAGGTGTTGACTTAGAGCCACAATATCCTTGTTTTATTGTAAAAAGAAACCAGCTTTTAATTTCGCTTTCATCAATAGATTTTTCTTTTATTATGGAAGAAAACATCAGCGAGATTTTTGCTTTGTTTCATGAATTTAAAATCAAAGTAAATTTGATTCAGAATTCAGCGATTAGTTTTTCTGTTTGTGTAGAGGATAAATTTGGAAATTTCAACGAATTGAATGCGATTCTTTCGAAAAAATTCAAAGTTGATTATAACGAAAATGTGACTTTATACACGATTCGTCATTTTACAGAACAAGCTGCTCAAACGGTTGAAGACAATAAAGAGGTTTTATTGAAGCAAGTAAGCCGCGAAACGATGCAAATTGTTACTAAAGAGATTAACTAAAATCTTCTTTATCAGGTTAATTATTTAAATTCAAAAGTATACTAAAAAGGGTTTCACCAAAAGTGAAGCCTTTTTTGCTTTTAATTCTTATTTCTTATTTAAATTTCTAATAATGATTTTTAAATCTTCGATTTGCAATTCATATTGCTTTAGTGTTCTTCTGTAAACACTTAGTAATCCAATTTCAGCTGGACACTCATCATTTTCTAAATTTTCGCAAATGGAAGATTCTGATTCTTTCCTCACCAAATCTTCCGGACGTACTTCAAAAACTTCACAAATTCTATTAAAATGATTTGCCCACGAAGCACTTTCTCCACGCTCCATTCTTGCATAAGCAGATTGCGATACATTTAAAAATTCTGCAACTTCTTCCTGCGACATATTTTTAGCCTTACGTAAGTTTTTAAGCTTATTTCCTATAATTATATTCATAGTTAACATTTTTACAAAAGTAAACGTAAGAAATGTTTTGCAATTATGCTAATTTAAAATAACCGCTTTTAGACTAATACTTTTTATAACAAATCTGATTACCCGAATTCAGACTAAAAAAAGTCATTTTCCGCATAAGGATAGCTTGAAACCTCTCATAAATTTGTTTTAATATTAACTTTAATCACAACACTTATGAGAAAATTAGAATTAAATCAAATGGAAAGTTTAATTGGTGGAGCAGAAAAACTTAAAAATGCTGATAATACTGGAGGAATATCATCCGCAGAATGTCGAATGCAAATGGGATTATACGGAATGGCAAATGGGGTTTTATTTGGTCCGTGGGGTTTTGTTGGAGGTGTGGTAGCTGGCTATTTCTTAGGAGATAAATGTTAATATATAAATATGATGGTCGAAAATATTCTAAAAATTGCACTTGATTTTTTTTCAAATGAGAAAAATTTAAAAATCAAAACTGTAACTACCAATAAAATTATAATTTCACGATCATATTTTTATACTATTATAATATTATACCATGATATTGATAACAGTATTACAATTACGTCAAAATGGAATTATGGCTTATTTGGTAGTGTCTTTTTCAAAAGAAAAAAAATAAAACAGAAAAAGATTATGGAAGAATTAGAAAAAAAATACTCTACTGAAAATTATAATGTATCTAAAATTTACATTTCGTAAATCTTTGGCATTTTAGTTCTTTTTTTTCTTCAAATGATACACGACCTATCAATAGTTTTTCTAAAGAAAAAATAATTAACTTAATTATGAAACGAATTCAGATTATAGGAGCATGCTCATTTATCACACTCCTTTTTTCAATTTACATAATGTTTGTTAATCAATTCAATATAAACAATGTATTGATATGTATTGGTTTGGCAGGAATTACATTAGCGTGCTTTATCAAAGACAAGAGATAACATCAAAAAGCCAATTGTACTTCATTAAAATAATAAACCTGAGAGTTTTGTTCCGAAAGTTTCTTTACAGTATATTGAGATTGTGTAATATTAAAATAATCTATCACTTCTTTTCATTACCCATATTGTAGCAGTAAAAAAAAATAACTACCCGAATTCAGACTGAAAAAAGTCATTTTCCGCATAACAATTATTTTAAATACCTAATAGATTTGTCTTTACTATTAATCTAATTAAAATACTATGAAAAATTAGAATTAAATCAGATGGAAAGTTTACTAGGTGGCCAAAAACAAAAACTTACAACTGTAGATGAGGTAAGTGGAAATAAAACAGACTGTGTATTAGGTGTTGGAGGCATTATGCTTGCCGCTGTAACATTTTGCATGTTCCCACCTGCAGGTCTTCTTGCCACTGGACTAGCAGCTGGAGGATTTGGGATAGGAATTGCCGGAATGGCAAGAGGTTGTGGTTACTAGTAATAATTGTATGTGTTTTGGGAATACTATTATTTCCAAAACACATAAATAAACAAAACTTATTATGAAATTTAAATATTCAATTCTAGTTGCATTAGTCTTTTTAATAATTGGAAACATAATTAACTATATCTTTTTTGCTGGTGATAAAATTACATCTGTACTTAACATTTCTGCAATCTGCTTAATAATATTATCAATTTTCGTAATTAAAAAATCAAGTTAGTTTTCTCAAGTTTTCACATAAAAACAACCAAGAATATCATCGTGCAAAACAAGATTCTCTTCTATTTTGCACATTAATGGCATTTCTATTTTACTAATAAACTTATTATAAACTATCACGGTAAAAACTTATCAAAAATATTTTTTCACTCTTCTTTAATCTGTTTCTGGAATATAAAACATTTCAAAGAATTCATACTTTGAAATGAATAATCATTCCTAAAACATTAACATTCAGAAAGGCATTTTTATTTAAAGTGCATATTACGATTAATAACTTATACAAAAACAGACTTAAAAATACCCGCATTTTGCATAAGACCTTTATAAATCCCTCTATACATTTGTAAGGATATTAAATCAAATATTAACCAATAAACTATTAATTATTATGAAAAAATTAGAATTAAATCAAATGGAAAATTTGAATGGTGGACTAACTGACAGACAATGGAGCTGTGGCCTTTATGGATTAGCAGCAGGGATAGCATCAGGTATGAACCCTCTAGTAGGAGGATTAACTACACTTGCTTGCTTTTTAAACACTCCCGTTTATATGGTAGAGGATAATAATCCCCCACTGGAATTTGCACATGAATAATTCAGCCTTAACAGCAACAATTGTTATTATAATTATTGGACTTGGATATCGATATCTAAACAAAAAAAAATAACCCAATTAAATAACCTCAAGTATCTTAAAATACTTGGGGTTATCAAAAGCATATCTTATCAAAAAGATTAGGCTTAACAGAAATAAACTTAATCGTTGTTCTATTATTTTTAGAGAAAAAAATCAAATTAATCATTAGGACCGAACGCCAGACCAAAAGAATCAAAAAAATCAATATCTCACTATAAATAGACAAATGATGTAGAAAGAGAGAATAATAACCAAAACCCCTATATTTTAAAAAATGAATAACATCTTAAAAAGATATTTAATACTTTGTTTAATTTCACTCATATTGAATAAAATATCTAATTACATTTTAAATTTTGATCAATTACTTCATAACTCCCTCTCTGAGCAACTTACATCTAAACAAATTGAAAATTTTTTTGAACTTCAAAAAAAATGGAATTGGATTAACTATCCTATTATATTCTTGTTTCTGATAATAAAAACCTCAATAGTTTCAACAATAATTTATATAGGTTTATTTCTCTCCAATAAAGATCTAAAGTTTAGTACTATATTGAATTCTGTTTTAAAGGCGGAATATATTTTCTTATTAGTTCCTGTCTTTAAAATTATTTGGTTTTATTTCCTACAAACCAATTACACCTTCGAAGATGTCCAATATTTCTATCCGCTTTCAGCATTAAATCTTATTGGTTATAAAAATTTAGAAACATGGTTTATATATCCTTTTCAAACCCTCAATTTGTTTGAGCTTTTCTATGTCATTTATTTGGGTTTTCAAGTTGGTAAATTAACCAATACAAATGCAGATTATGGATTAAAAATCGTTGGTTTAAGTTATGTACCCAGTTTATTATTATGGGTTACAACAATAATGTTCTTTACTCTTAATTACTCCTAAAATGCCCAAATTTTTATTGAATACTAGGTGTGATTAAGACACATTCTTCAAACTTTATTAGGAAGCGTTGCAATGATTTTTATTATGTATAAAGAATAAAAAAATGAAAAAATATTTAAAGACCATAATTCTACTTGTATTCATAGGTAGTGCTTGTTATTTAGGTTACCAAATAATCTCTAAAATAAACCATAAAAAAGAAGTGACACAGAATATTAAGACCATTCCCCAATTTTCATATCAGGACGTAAACAAAAAACCTTTTACCAATAAAAACTTAAAAAAAGAAACTCCGGTTATTTTCATTTATTTCAATACCGATTGTGACTACTGCAATGAAGAAACCCAAATGATAAAGGAAAATATAGATAAATTTAAAAATTTCCAGCTCATTTTTATTTCATTTGAAAACTTACAAAAAATAAAAAATTTTAGTCAACACCACCAACTACTTAATTATGATAATGTTCATTTTCTTCATGATAGCAAAGTTACTTTCGCTACTACTTTTGATGTCTCTTCACTGCCTTATATAGTTTTGTATGACAAAAATCAAAATTTAATCGAAAAGATAAAAGGACAAACCAAACCTGAAAATTTGATTAAAAAACTAAATATTGAATAAACATCTGCAATGAATTTAAAACACATTACCAAAACCCACACTTTACAACTCGACCAATCAGATTGCGGTGCAGCAAGTTTATTGTCTATCATAAAATTGTATAATGGCAATAATTCATTAGAAAAAATTAGAGAATTAAGCGGTACTACAAAACAAGGAACGACAATGTTGGGTCTTTACCAATCGGCAAATAAATTAGGCTTTAAAGCCGAAGGTTGTGAAGCAGATATTCAAGCTTTGATTGATCATAAACGACCAGTCATTCTGCACGTTTCGATGCAGAATCAAATGCAACATTATATTGTTTGCTATCAATATAATGAAAAAGAAAGTTTTTTAATTGGAGATCCCGCAAAAGGAGTCTATGATTTAACCATAGAGGAATTAGAAAAAATATGGATTTCCAAATCCTGCTTAACGCTAGAACCAAATGATTCTTTCGTTACTCAAAAAATGCAACAAAACAGCCAGAAAAAATGGTTCTTTAATTTATTAAAAGAAGATTACAAATTAATTTGGATTTCTGTTTTACTAGGCATTTTTGTTGCTGGTATGGGATTGGCCATGGCTCTTTTTTCTCAAAAACTTATAGATGATATTTTACCTTCAAATAATACTAGCAAATTAATTTCAGGAATTGCATTATTAAGTATTCTTCTTTCTGCACGCGTCGCAATATCAGTTTTAAGGCAGTATTTTGTATTACAACAATCAAAAAATTTTAATAACAGAATCAACAATACATTTTTCTCTTCTTTATTACTATTGCCAAAACCTTTTTTCGATACCCGAAAAACAGGTGAACTTGTTGCCAGACTGAATGACACTCAACGCATACAAAATGTAATTAAAATGCTAACAAGCACATTAATAATTGATGTTTTAGTCACCATAATCACATCTGTTTTCTTATTTACTTATTCCTGGAAACTGGGTCTTTTTTCTATTCTTAGTCTTCCCTTTTACTTTTTGATAATCTATCGCCACAATAAAAACATCCAGCAGTCTCAAAAAGAAGTCATGCAAAGTTCAGCTACAAACGAAAGTAATTTCATCAATACAATTCAAGGGATTTCTACTATAAAAAATGACAATAAACAAGATATTTTTAATCAATTAAACCAACAAATTTTTGCCAATTATCAAAACAGAATATTTAATCTAGGAAAAATTAATATCGCTTTATCTTGGCAATCGGGCTTAGCAAGTGTTGCTTTTGTTATTGGTATTTTAATTTACACTTCTTTACAGGTTTTTAATCATGTAATTAAAATTGGTGAATTAATGGCTATTACAGGAATTGTAGGCTCGTTATTACCATCAATTGCAAACTTGGCTTTAATATCAATCCCTATAAATGAAGCTAAAATTGCGTTTAACAGAATGTATGAATTTGCATCTATAGAAAAAGAAAATGAAGAAGGTTTAGAAATTTCTAAGATTGATAAAATTTCGATACAAAATCTATCTTTTAGATTTGCGGGACGAAGTGAACTTTTTCACGATATCGACATAAAAATCGAAAAAGGAAAATTTGTTGCTATTGTTGGAGAAAGCGGAAGCGGAAAAAGTACTTTAGGGCAAATATTACAACGTTTTTATTCCTTCGAAAACGGGAACATTGTCATAAACGATAAATATCAACTTCAAAAAATTGGACTTAGAAATTATAGAGATTTATTAGGTGTGATTCCGCAAGAAATTACAATTTTTAACGGAACCGTAATCGATAATATTCTTCTAGGTTCGATTGATTCGACTGAAAACATATTACAATTTATTGCCGAATATGAATTTGAATATTTCTTTAATCAACTACCGCAAGGATTAGCCACTATTTTGGGAGAAGAGGGAATTAATTTAAGCGGAGGTCAGAAACAGATTATTGCATTGGCCAGAGTTATATATAAAAAACCTCAATTTTTAATTCTTGACGAAGCCACATCTGCAATGGATCGAAATACCGAAAACTTTACAATGAAATTATTTGAAAAAATAAAACCAAATTGCGCTATTCTTTTTATTTCACATCGCCTGAATATTTTAAAAAATACTGCCGATATGATTTACGTATTAGAAAACAAAACGATTAAAGAATCTGGAAATCATCAAAAACTTATGGAAACCTGTAATTTCTACAGTGATTACTGGAAAGTAATTATCTAATGTCATTAATTTTCTGTCTTATAATTTTAAAAAACGATTATCATTTTAAAATAACCGATTATCGAATAAGACTCTTTATTATTATTTAGTATTTTTATCTTTTAACAAAATCCAAATTAATGTCAAAATCCAGTAAATTATTTGTAAAAATATACTTCATAGCTTGTATTTGTTATATCACTTTTGGATTTTACCAAGTTGTATTTTTAGGAGTTTCTTCTACAAAAGAATTACTTATTAGAACATCTCCAATTATAGTTGGGTCCTGTTCTGCGTGGATTGTTTATAACAGATTTTATAGGAGTAAAAAAAACTAAATATTCAAATTTATACTTAAATAACCGATTTCCGAATAAGAGTTATTTTAAATAGGTAGTAATTTTAGCTTTAGATAAAATCATTAATCAAATTATAGAATGAAAAATTTAGCAATCTATTATTTTCAAATTTTATTACCTCTTCCATTACTCTATTTTAGTGCAAAAGAAGGAGATTCAATCACTTTTTGTGCACTCATGGTGTTTTACTATATTTATAGACTTTTTACTGACTATTATCGATTATCAAAAAAGAACGTTTTAAAAAAGAATGATTTTATACTTTTTATAATCCCCTTATGGACTGTAAAATATTTTAAAGAATTGTATTTCGAGAATTAAGCTTTTCTTCCACTTTTAAAATAAAAAAAATGACCAACGGATCAATAACAATAACACTATTAATTATAATTATTGCACTTGCATATAGATATAATAAGACTCACAAAGAAAAAAAAGGATAATTTAAGATGTTCTAAACATCCTATTAATGGAATTATTTCCTCACACTTTCAGCTCTTTTTTTAAATCTTTAATGGTTTTCTTTAATTCTTTAATTCGTTCTGCATATTGTTCTATAATTCCATCGGACAATTCGGAAACATTAATCTCAGTACTTTTTCCTTTTCGAATTACTTCTCCCTGAATAATATCAATCTTTAATAAATCTTCGGGAATTATATCAAAAATTGCACAGATTTTTAAAATATGATTTGCCCAAGAATGACTTTCACCGCTTTCCATTCGAGCATAAGCCGATTGCGAGATGCTTAAAAAGTCGGCTACTTCTTCTTGAGACAGGTCTTTATTTTTTCTAAGAGTTTTAAGCTTATTCCCTACAATGATATTCATAATCTATAAAGTTTTCCTTATAAAACAACAGAGGACACATTTATAAAAATATACTCACAAAAAAAACATTTATTTTTTAAAAATAACATTCCTTAATTGAAATACCCGATAATCACATAATACAAACTCTTACAAATTGGTAATTTTGGACTGACAAAAAACTTTAAACTCATGAATACTGATATTGAACCGAGTCAAGAAACCCAAAACGAATGGAACAACGATCCTGACAACTGGATTTGGGGATTCTTATACTACAATCCAAAAGACAGTAGATTGTTTCCTCCAAAAAGAATAAAAGAACTAGGATGGACTATTAATTTTGCAAATCCCAATTCTGTATTTCTTGTCATCATTTTCATTACAATTCTTCTTATAATAGGAGAAAGCACGACATAATTAAATTAAAAACAGGTTCGACTCCCCCGTCTAATCCTCTGTAAAAAATGAAATTCTTTATATTCAAATACAGTATAGCTATCATTAGCTGTCTTTATTTAGCCCACTTTTTTTTCGATCTTGATCATACTGATAAAGTAATAAAAACCGGAACATCGCTTGTCTTAGCATTTATTTTTATGATCACAATGTATACTGAAATAAAAAGCAAAAAATAGCCCATGTATCGATATCAAATACCTGAATTAAACTTCTTCTAATAGTAAAGCTACTCTTGCATGTACTTTATCGCGCTCTATTATTCTCTGTTTGTTCAATTTCTGTTTTTTTGTAAGTTGCCTTTTTTGAATTCCCAAAACTATAGGTTGCAATTAGTCTAAAGTAGTTTGTGGTATAGGTTCTATGATAATAAATTTCGGTTTGTCCAACATTATAATCTCCGGAAACCATGAAGTCATGGAAAATATCATTTGCCGTAAAATTTAGCTTTAAGGCATCTTTAAAAAAGTTCCTTTCAATTCCCAAAGTAACTGTTGATCTGCTATTATCACTACCCAATCCATAACTTTTGTTACCTAAATACCAGGCTAGCAATTGAATTTTAAAAAGGTGCGAAATAGTAAATGTATTATTAGAGTACAGATATATCTGAGGTTTTACTGGGCCTAGTGCATATTCGTAAAAATCATCTATACTTTTAGTCAAATTCATACTTACGGTATTGGTCGAATTCCACCAATTCTTCGTAAAAGTTTTAGATATTGATGTAAAAAAACTATGTTCTCTGTCTAGATTCAATGATCTTAAAATATAACTATTTGGCTTGTCACCACGCAAAGCTGCTCCACTAATAGGATCAATTTTATAGGTATATCCAATTTTAAAATCAAACTTTTTGTATAATGTACCTATTTCAAAAGCATGAACTTTCTCCGGCAACAAATTAGGATTCCCTTCGATTGTAGTAAACGGATCTTGATAAATAACAAAAGGATTTAAGGCTTGATATCTTGGTCTGGTTATTCTTGAAACATAAGATGCATGTATTTTCCAATCATCTGAAATATCCATATTCAGCAAAACATTTGGAAAAATATTGCCGTATTTTTTTTTGAATTGCTGGATTCCGTTTGCAGTAGTATATAAATCATAATTAGTCCATTCGGCTCGAGCGCCAAGAGAAAAATTGAACTTTTCTCCTACTGACCTTCCAAAATTAAAATAAGCTGCATTAATTTTCTCTACATATTTAAAATTGCTTGAAAGTTGATCATCAAGTTCAAAACCTTCATTTTTTGAATCTGATATCAGGAAATCTGATCCGGATAGTATGGTCGCATTGCTAAATTTCACTCCAGTTTCAAGTTTTGTGTTTTCATTAATCTTTTTTAAATAATCGGCTTGAATACTTATAATATTAATTCTATTATCAACATTATTCTTGAGATATTTTTCTTTATTAAGTTCGTCAATTAAACTATTTTCATCAATAAAATCTCTTACGGTTCCGTTATAATTAGAATATTGCGTTCCTATAAATAAAGACGAACCTTTACGATCTGTTATTGCATTATAATTTAAATTAACAAACTGATTTAGCAATACATCGTTTTTGGCGATATCTGTTGTATAAAAACTATTTCCTGCGTTGTTTGCAATTGAATTTCGACTTAATACGACTCCGCCCAAATCCTGAATATTACCACTATATGCCAATGAGATATAATTCTTGTCTGAAAACGTATATTGTAGCCCAAACCCAAAATTAGAGTAATTATTAAACTGTCTTTTCCAATCTGTAGTTAATTGAGATCGCATATAATCCTCGAGATTGGGTCGCGTTCTGGTCGTGTATAATAATTCGCGCCCTTTGCCCAATTGTAATCCGTAATTGGTAATAAACGAAAACTTGCCCTTTGCATAATTAAAATCTAGTAATGTATTGGTACTTGTTCCCGCAAACTCCGAAACGGTTACTTGCTGACTTGCAGTTCCCATTATACCGCTTTCGATATTTTTTTTGGTAATAATATTGATTACTGCTTTTCCTTCGGCATCATATTTTGAAGATGGATTTGAAATCACTTCAATTTTTGAAATTTGCGAAACCGGTATTGCTGCAAATCTTTCGTAATTAATCAATATTCCGTTCAGGTAAATAATAGCTTCACCTTTTCCAAGTACGCTTATTTGTCCTTCTGTAATAATAACATTGGGCACTCGACTCAACAACTCATTTACAGAACTACTGGTCGAAAGCAAAGTATTGGCGACATTAACATCGATTGTTCCGTTGGCAGAATATTTAACTAGTGAAGCGTCTCTTTTAATCACAACTTCATTCAATTCATTATTTTGACTTGTGACTTTCTCTACATGTGTTGGTTTAGATTGTCCTTCTACTTCTAAAGCAGAAAAGAGTAAGCAAAAGATATAAATAAAAACAGGAACTGAGAATCTCATAAATTGGTAATTTAAAATTTGACTTTGTTTGCAACAAAAGTCTATCGTAAATCGCAACATGAGGTAATCTAAAGAGGAATCAGGAGTACGAATTTATAAATTCAAACTTGATTCTATGTATGTAAAGCCTGCAGTTGATAGTTTAAAGGTGTTGTTCCAGTATGTTTTTTAAAGGCCGAAAAAAAAGTTGATTTAGAATTAAAACCTACATCATAACCTACAGATTCTAATGTTAGTTTATCATTTGAAGTTATGATTTTACAAGCTTCATTTATTCTGAACTCATTTACAAAACTGGTGAAATTTTTATTTAGATTACTATTTAAAAATTGTGATAACTGATGACTGGAAATATTGAGTTCTTTAGACAAATCCTGTAAAGTAAGATTGGAGTTTTTATACCATTCTTTCTCAAGCATAATTTTTTCCAGTTTTTCGGATAAAATCTTGGCTTCGGCCAAATCTATTTTTTTGCCGGAATTTTTGGGTCCATTCAATAAAAACAAATCATCGGTTTTTTTTCGATATAAAAGGATTGAAATAATTAGATATAAAATAAACGAAAAAACAACTGCTCCACTAATATAACTGGCGGCCGGGGCTCTCACTATGGCAAGAAAATAAAAAAAGAACAGTAGAAAATTACCTAGAAAAAGCATTCCAAACCACGTTTCTGAAGGCGTTGTTTTGTGTTTTCTATTTAAGATTTTTACTAATATTTCTTTGATTAAAAAACCTGAAAGAACAACATAAACAAACCATTGAAAATAGATAATCCTTATAAAATAATGGATCCAAAGCTCCGGATAATATTCATAAGGATAAACAACTCCAACACTAACAATTAATATTGCCCAGAATAAAAGTGCAAACTTCCACGATCTCGGCATAACGTTAATTTCGGAAACGGCCGATTTAAGAAAATAATATAAAAAAGGGCCAATAAAAAAACAAGCTGTAAGTCCAAATTGCAAATATGTTTTGGGTAAAGTGGGATTAAAATATATAAATACAGATTTCCCTATTCTAATGCTCAAAGCAAATAAGAGCGCTCCAAGAAAATAATTGGTCAGGTATTTTTTTCTGGTAAAGAAAAAGAAATAAACGCCCAGAATAAGTCCGTTGAAAACCCCCAAAGCACTAAAAAAGAATAAAAGTTCTTTTCCTGTATCCATAATTTAAATTTGTTATATCCTCACAAAGCTAAAAAAAAGATTGATGTTTATGCCTTTATAAATACATATTCAGAATTTCTCGACTAAATTTTCTTGCATCGACCGCTTATAAAAGCCTCTCTTTTTCCCAATTATAAATACTACTTTTGACTTTTTAGAGTTAAAATATTAATGGTGAAAAAATTACTGTTTTTAACGGTGCTATTTTGGTTTTCTGGTCTTCAGGCTCAGGAAACGGAATCATCGTATAAAACAAAAAAAGTAATTATAAGCCGAGATACAATTCATCTGGAACAGGTAAGTATTAATTCGAGTTTTTTTCAAATTGTAAACACTAAAAACGAGCCTATAAATTCGAATTTTTATACCGTTGACTTCCAGAAAGGAACTTTGCTTTTTAATGAAAAAATAGGTTCGACTTCGGACACTTTAATTGTAAATTATTTAAAATATCCTGACTTTCTAACCAAAGAATATAGTCGTTACAAAGCAGATCAAGTGGTTACGAATGATGTTGGCACTGAAAAATTATATCGAATTGAAAACACCAATGCCAAAAAAGTGACACCATTTGACGGCTTGAATACTTCTGGTAGTATTACTCGAGGCGTTACAGTTGGAAATAATCAAAATACGGTTTTAAATTCTAACCTTGATCTTCAGATTACCGGAAAAATATCAGACAAAGTTAGCTTGAGAGCTTCACTTCAAGACAGCAATATTCCGTTGCAAGACGGTGGTTATTCGCAAAAGCTAGATCAGTTCGACAACATTTTCATGGAAATATTTAGCAATGATTGGAACATTCGGGCTGGAGATGTTTTTCTGGAAAACAGAAAAACTCAATTTCTAAACTTCAATAAAAAAGTTCAGGGACTTTCGGCCAGTTTTAATTTTAATACTGAAGAGAGTAAAACCAACATTTTTGCTTCGGTTGCTTTTGTAAAAGGACAATATGCCAAAAGTACTTTTACGGGTCAGGAAGGCAATCAGGGACCTTATAAATTAAAGGGACAAAATGGCGAATTGTATGTTTTGGTCATATCAGGATCTGAACGTGTCTATGTAAATGGGGTTTTGCTAAAACGCGGTGAAAACAATGATTATGTGATCGATTATAATGCGGGAGAAATCACTTTTACATCGCTTTTTACAATTACATCTGAAATGCGTATTAACGTTGAATATCAATATTCTGAAAGAAATTACAATAGATTGGTAACGTATGCCGGCGCAACGCACGAAAACAAAAACTGGAGCTTTGGCGGTTATGTTTATTCTGAAAACGACATGAAAAACCAGCCTTTACAACAAAACCTTTCTAAGGAACAGGTACAAATTTTAAGTCAGGCGGGAGATGACCCTAGTTTAATGAAAGCACCATCGGCCTATGTTGATAAATATGCAGACAATAAGGTTTTATACAAAAAAACAATAGACAATTCTGATGAAATCTACGAATATTCTACCGACGCGAGTAATGTTTTATACAATGTAAAATTTAGTCTTGTTGGAGCAAATCTTGGAAATTATATCATTAAAAACAACAATTCCGTCGAGCGCATTTATGAATATGCTGCACCAATTAATGGTACTTTACAAGGAAATTACGAACCAATCGTTCAACTCGTCGCGCCAATTAAACTTCAGGTTGCTACTTTTTTGGGAAAATATAATCCTGACGAAAAAACGTTGGTCGATTTTGAGGTTGCGATGAGTAACAACGATAAAAATTTATTTTCTACAATTGATGATGGTAATAATAGCGGTGTTGCACTTAAAACCAACATTAAAAAACGTCTTATTACCCGCGAATGGACTTTGGATGGGTTTGCAAATTATCAATTTGTTCAGGAAAATTTCAGATCGGTTGAGCGTTTGTATAATATTGAATTTAATCGTGATTGGAATTTAAATTCGACTCTTTATGGCAATCAAAGTTTACTGGTTACAGGTCTTAATTTTGATTTGTTTGCTAAAAGGGAAACGAATAACCTTGGTTTATTTACGTACCAATTTGAAAAATTAGATTATTCTGAAAGTTATTCGGGCGCGAGACATACAACGACTGCTATATTCAAACTAAGAAATTGGACAATTGAAAATCAAGGTAGTTTTTTGAATAGTGATGCTACAAATTCGACTTCTAAATTTATTAGAAATCAAACCAGAACTAAATATCATTTTGGCAAAAACTGGGTTGGCGCAAGTATGCAAATCGAGGATAATCAGGAAAAAGATAAAGTTACCAATCAGTTCTCGGCATTAAGCCAAAGATTCTCAGAATACGGTGCTTTTATTGGCCGTGGTGATAGTACTAAAGTTTTTGTTGAAATTGGTTATTTACAGCGTCGAAATGATAGTTTACAAAACGGATTACTGCATCATGTAAACAATTCGCAAACCTACTATCTGAAATCGAAATTGATTCAGAATAAAAAAACTGATTTAGCACTCTATGCCAGTTATCGTAATTTGGATTTTACGGATTCATCCCGAAAAAATGAACCATCGTTAAATTCGAGAATCTTATACAACGATCGCTTTTTTAATCAATTGATGCAACTTGGAACTGCTTATGAAACCAGTTCAGGAACTATTGCACAACAAGAATTTACATATATTGAAGTTCCAACGGGACAAGGTGTTTATACATGGAACGATTATAATGGTAATGGAATTAAGGAATTAGAAGAATTTGAAATTGCTGCTTTTCCGGATCAGGCAAGATTTATTCGAATCTTTTTACCCAATCAGATTTACATCAAAACCAATCAAAATAAATTTTCGCAATCTGTCGCCTTGAATCCGTTGCAATGGCAAAACGAGAAAGGTTTTAAAAAACTGATTTCGTATTTCTATAACCAAACTTCGTTTATTATGGATCGAAAGGTAAAAAGTCAGGGCGAACGTTTAGAGCTGAATCCGTTTGATTCTTCTGAAGAAAATATCTTAGGATTAAATTCGAGTTTTAGAAACAGTTTATATTTCAATCGAGGAAAACAAAAACATTCTGTAACCTATACTTATCTTATTAATAAAGGCAAAAATCTACTTTCGATTGGTTCGCAAAATATCAAAAACGGTTCACATCAATTACAATACACACACTTGTATCAAAAAAGCTGGTTGTTTAATTTTTTCACTAAGACGATTAAAACAAATTTAGTTTCAGAAGATTTTGTCGAGAAAAATTATGATTTAAAAGGATATCAATTGGCTCCAAAAATCAGTTATTTATTTTCGAAAAATACGAGTTTAGATTTCTTTTACGAATTTCAAAACAAAGACAATCAGATAGGGAATTTTGAAACACTTGTTCAAAACAGACTCGGAACTTCTTTCTCATTTGCAGGCGAAAAAAAGATAACCGTAAACGGAGAGTTTTCTTTTTATCAAAATAAATTTACAGGAAATGAATTTTCTTCGGTAGGATTTCAAATGCTGGAAGGACTTCAGGCAGGGCAAAATTTAGTGTGGAAGCTTCTGTTACAGAAGAATATCACTCAGTTCCTAGACATTAATTTAAATTACCAAGGTCGAAAAAGCGAAACAGGTTCTGTTGTGCACACAGGAAACGTACAACTTCGTGCATATTTTTAACACTTTACGAGAAACATATTCATAAATTGATTAATTTTAATAGAAACTTTAAATCTTTAAATTATGAAAAAATTCTTATTGCTATGTTTTATAGTTGTTTTCTCTAGTAATTTTTATGCTCAGGAAACAGCTAAAACAGCTAAAAGCAAAACTGAAGCTGCTACGAAAAAAGCAAAATCTGATGCAAGCAAAGCAACAGCTGATGCGAAAAAAGAAGCTACAAAATCTAAAAAAACAGCAGACAAAGCTACTGATGCTGCAACAAAAGCAACAAAAGAGTCTGCTAAGTCTGCTAAAACAGCTGCAGACAAAGATGCTGCTAAAGCAAAAAGCGATGCTACTAAAACTGCAAAAAAAGCTACTGACAAAGCTGAAAGCGCAAAAACTGACGCAAAGAAAGCAGCTACAAAAGCTGATGCAGCTGCAAAAACTGTAAAAAGTGACGCGGCTTCGACAAAAAAAGCTGCAACTAAAACAGTAAAAGAAACAAACGAAAAAGCACCAAAAGTTGCTGATAAAGTTACGGGTGAATACAACGGTAAAAAAGTATATACTGGCCCAAAAGGTGGTAAATACTACATTAATAAAAATGGTAATAAAACCTATATTCAGGATTAACAAAAGCTATTAAGACACTAAGATGCTAAGATATAATACTTTGAAGCCGAACTTACGTTCGGCTTTTTTTTTGTTCAATCCAAAGAACCTTAAAAAAAATCTAGAGTTAATAATTTAGTAATATCTCCGAAATAACATAGAAAACATATTTCTCTATCTTCGTTTTTAAAAAGCGTTAAATTATGAGCATTGACTATTCTGCAAACAAAACAATTTTAGTTGCTCCATTAAACTGGGGGTTGGGTCACGCGACACGATGCATTCCAATTATTAAAGCGCTGCAAGAAAATAATTTTATTCCAATAATAGCTTCCGATGGTATTGCGCTAGCTTTATTACGTAAAGAATTTCCATACATACAAACTCTGGAATTGCCTTCCTACCATATTGAATATGCAAAGAATGGTAAAAACTTTAAATGGAAACTAATTAAGAACTTACCGAAAATGATCGTCGCCATTATGGATGAGAAAAAGATGGTGAGAGGCTGGATTAAAAAACACGGTATTGACGGAATTATTTCTGATAACAGATTAGGCGTTTTTAGTAAAAAGATCCCTTCGGTTTTTATGACACATCAATTGAATGTAATGACCGGAAATACAACTTGGTTTACCAGTAAATATCATCAATATATTATAAAAAAGTATACCGAATGTTGGATTCCTGACACTAATGAAAAGACAAATCTAACCGGAGAACTTGGTCATCTTAAAACAAATGATCTTAACTTAAAATACATTGGTCCTTTGAGCAGAATGCGCAAAAAGGATACTCCAAAAATATATGATCTGATGATTATTTTATCCGGACCAGAACCTCAACGTACTTTTTTAGACGAAAAACTCCAAAAAGAGGTGGTTAATTTTAAGGGTAAAGTGGTTTTTATACAAGGTATTGTAGAGAAAACTCAAAACAAATGGCAAGCTGGTAACGTGACTTATTACAATTTCATGAATTCTAAGCAACTGGAACAAACTTTTAACGAGAGTGAATTTGTTTTATGTCGCTCTGGTTATACTACTGTAATGGATTTGGCTAAATTGGGCAAGAAAGCTTTTTTTATTCCCACACCCGGACAATATGAACAAGAATATTTGGCGATAAAACTTCAAGAAGAAAATTTGGTACCGTATGCAATGCAAGACGACTTTACCATTGAAGATCTTTCAAAAGTAAAGTCGTTTAAAGGTTTAACTCAATTTAACGAAACTATAGATTGGGATTCTCTATTTTCTGTTTTTGAGGATTAATTTTAGAAATTAAACTGCGCTTGCAATCGCAATAAATTTCCTTGTTGTCTGTTTATTGGAAGTGCGCTGTCTTCAAAAGTACGATCTGCAATAACATATTCTGCCGTAAGCTCGAAAGCTTTAAACGGTTGCCATTCTATACCAATTTCGTAGTCTCTAACAACATAGCTTCTGGCATCCTTTTCATATTTTTTTCCACCATCATAATATTGAAATTTAGCAAAAGGATAAATATGTTGTTTTTTAAAGTCTAATTTATAATTGAACAACACATAACCACCGTTTAAATCTGTTTCATCAACAGTATTGGTCAAGGTATTGTAACGAGGTCCTCTACCAATATTATATTCGGTTTGGATTCCAAAAGGTCTTGGATACAGTACAAATGTTGCTCCTACTCTCTGATCTTTTACATATTGTGGATCATCGACTTTTACTCCTGGTGAAATCTCGCCTGTAAAAGCCCATTTTCCTGTATACGCCTGAATTCCTGGTTCTATAATTTGACTACCAATAACAAACGGATATGTTACTCTGGCTACAACATTTAAGTCTCTGTTTCCGTCTAGTTTATTAGCGATTTGTCCGTTATAAACTCCAAAAGCAAAAACTCCATAATCGCCTGAACCTTTGTAACCATCATTTACCAACATGGCGAAACGTTCTCTAATTTTGGCTGGAGCCCAATAAAAAAATATTCCTAAATCACGTTCATTTAATATAGCACTATTCATTGCATCGTTACGGTCTAATGCCAAACGCTGCGAACTTGATTGCATATTTTCGAAACCATAAGGTATTTTACTTTGACCAACACGAACGCGATATTCTTTTTTCTTATCAAAAGAAAGATCGAAATACAAATCACGAATTTGAACAAAATTTTGGATTCCTGTACTTGGCGAACTGGCAAAATCCGGTTGAAAATAGAAAAAAACATTTGGATGAACTTGTCCTGAAAATACTAAACGTGCACGTCTGATAAAAAGTCCGTTATTTGCTCTTGCATCTGGATCTGTCGAAGTTGTTCCCCAAGACTTATCACATTGTTCGCAGGAAACTTTATCATTTGTCGACAAAAGCCCATTGTATCGTATTTGCGCATATCCTCTTAGAGAGATTCTGTCATACCAATGCTCTGCAGTACCTGCTCCTGATTTGGTGTCTGGAAGTTTTGCTTTATTAATAGAATCTAAAATACGCATTACTTCGTTTTTTACATCCTGTTTATTTAAATCCTGAGCATTTGCTGCAAAATTTAACAGCAACAAAACGGCAACTAATTTTCTTTTTATCATCCTTTCTGTAATTCCCTTAATTTCAAGGTGCAAAGATGAGTCTCCTATGTTAAGAAATCATTAACAGGATGTTACTATAATAAAAATTTAATGTTACGAAGTTTTGACCCAAGTTTAGAAAATGTTAAAACGCACTGTTTTAGTGGTTTCAGCTTAAACCTGATTACAATTACTTAACTTCAGATTTTACTGTTTTATATGCTTTTTCAAGCGTAAAAGAGAACTCAGAACCAATTCCGAATTCACTTTCTACATATACTTTCTCTTTATGAGCCTCGATAATATGTTTCACAATTGCTAATCCAAGACCGGAACCACCTTCTGAACGCGTTCCGCTTTTATCAACTCTGTAAAAACGTTCAAAAAGTCTAGGAATATTTTGTTTTTCAACACCTTCTCCGTTGTCACTAATGCGAATCAAGACTTTTTTCTTGGTTAGATTTACAACACCAACTTCGGTTAATCCGCCTTCTTTACCATATTTGATAGAATTGACAATCAGGTTTTCTAAAACTTGCTGAATCCTATCCTGATCTCCACGAATGATAACTGACTTGACATTTTTACTTTCAAAAGCCAATTTGATTTTCTTTTTGTCAGCTTTCATTTCCAACAAGTCAAAAACATTCTGAATCAATTCGACAATATCAAAATCAGTCATATTTAAATCTAAATCACCAGATTCTAATTTGGTAATCATATCTAGATCTTCAACAATATAAATTAGACGTTCTACTCCTTTTTCGGCACGTTTTAAATATTTTTTCCTGATATTTTTATCTTCCATTGCTCCATCAAGCAAAGTCGAAACATAGCCCTGAACCGTAAACAAAGGTGTTTTAAGTTCATGCGAAACGTTTCCTAAAAATTCTCTTCGATATTGTTCACGAATTTCAAGCATTTCAATTTCAAGCTTTTTATCTGTTGCAAACTTTTTCACTTCACGCGAAAGTGTTTCCATATCTGTAGTAATGGGCTGATTGATAAGTGTTGTTGATTCTAATAACGAAACCTCATCGTAGATTTTCTTTACTCTTCTGTAAATAAAACGTTCGACACGATATTGTAAAACCAAAAAAGCGAATATATAAATTGATATCAGAAAAATTATTCCAAATGCAATTTGATGCTCTAATTGATTTTTATACAATAAAGACATCAATATCAGCACAAATCCTGTTGCAAAAAGACTTATATATAATGCCGACTTGACAGCAAATTTGTATGTTTTTTTAAAATTAATTTTCATTGGTATTCTTTAACCATTACGAGTTTACTTTTTTCACCATATAAGTGATATAAGTTCATTTTACTTTTGACTATAAATGACTTAGCACATATAAACATTATGTTTATATGTGCTAAATATACTATTTTTTAAAAATTTAGAACAACAAATTAAATGAACTTATATCACTTATATGGTTCAAATTTTTAGCAGATATTAAACTTCAAATTTATAACCAACACCTTTTATGGTTTTAAAAAGGTCTTCGCCTATTTTTTCGCGTAGTTTTCTAATATGAACATCAATTGTTCTTCCTCCTACTACAACTTCATTACCCCAAACTTTATCCAGAATTTCGTCTCTTTTAAAAACTTTTCCTGGCTTTGATGCTAACAAGTAAAATAATTCGAATTCTTTTCTTGGTAAAGCAATTTCTACATTGCCTTTTATGATTTTATATTCTTCTCTGTTAATCTCGATTCCGCCAACGTTTAAGGTATCGCTAACAACTTCTTGTTCTTTTAACCTTCTTAACAAAGCCTTTACTTTGCTTACCAATAATTTTGGTTTTATTGGTTTTGTGATGTAATCATCTGCACCTGCATCAAAGCCAGCAACTTGAGAATAATCTTCGCTTCTGGCTGTCAAGAATGTTATGATAACATTATTTAATTCTGGGATTTTTCTGATGTGTTCGCAAGCTTCCATTCCGTCCATTTCTGCCATCATTACATCCATAATAATTAAGTCCGGCAATTCTTTCTGAGCTTTTGCTATAGCTTCTTTTCCGTTCGAAGCTGTTACAATTTGGTAGCCTTCCTGAGCAAGGTTATAGCCAACGATTTCTAAGATATCTGGTTCATCGTCAACTAATAAAATCTTGGTTTGTGTTTTTTTCATAAATAGCAAAAATTGAGATTTTTACATCAAATTTTCTTCATTAAACATTCGATGTTTTTTATTTCACAGGGTAAATATACTAACAAAATAACCGTTAAAAATTGCGGTTAACGGTAATTTAATCTGGTAACAATTTGATAATCTACAAGACACAAAAACATAACAAGTGCCTAACATGAACTTTACACGGCGTTTCTTTCTTTGCACAAAAATAAATCAAACACAACACAAAAATGAAATTCAATTTAAAATTTCTATTTATTACATTATTTATTTGTACGATTTCGGTCGCGCAAAACAAAGGTACGATTTCTGGTGTATTAACCGACAAAGAAACCAATAATCAAGCTTTACCTTTCGCAAATGTTTTAGTAAAAGGGACTAACACAAGTGCGAACACTGACATTGACGGAAAATATTCGTTAAGCGTAAATCCAGGAAATTACATTATTATTTTTAGTTTCGTTGGATATGAATCTGTTGAAAAACCAGTTATTGTAAAAGCAAACGAGATTATTACAGTTAACCAAGTTCTTTCATCAGGAAGTTTTACTCTAAAAGATGTTGTTGTAAAATCATCGACTGTAAACCGACAAAAGGAGTCTGCTTTACTATTAGAACAAAAAAATGCTGTTGATATTAAACAGTCCATTGGTGCGCAGGAACTTTCTAAAAAAGGGGTAAGTGACGTTGCCAATGCAGTTATTAAAACTACTGGTATTACAAAGCAGGAAGGAACTAATAACATTTTCGTAAGAGGTTTAGGAGATCGTTACAATTCTACAACAATGAACGGACTTCCAATTCCTTCAAACGATCCTGAAAAGAAAAATATCAACTTAGACATTTTCTCAACAGACATTATTGAGTATGTTTCTATCGATAAAGTATACAACGGAAAGTTCTTTGGAGATTTCGCCGGAGGAAATGTTGATATCGTTTCAAAAGACTACAAAGGAAACGGATTCTTCAAAGTTGATTTTGAATCAAAAGTAAATACAAATGCTATTGGAGAAAATAACTTTACTTTACAAAAAGGACCAAATGCTTTTGGATTCAGCAAAGCTTCAATTCCAAGTAATCCTTTAACAGAATACAATTACAGTTCTTTACAATTTGACAAAAAGACACCAATTGGAGGTTCTATCGGAATTTCAGGCGGTGATTCATATAACGTTGGTGAACAAGGAAAAATCAACATTTTTGGTACTGCATCTTTCACAAACGATTATTCTTCAAGAACAGAAGGTGTTGCCAAAGGAAGTGTTAATGCTGCTGGTGTTGCAGGAAAAGATTTAGATTACAACTATCTTGCGTATAGCACTAATACTACCGGAATGTTTAATGTTGGATATAAAATCAACAGCAAAAACAAAATCAACTTCAATAGTTTGTATATCAATACCTCTACGCAAAGAAAAGAAGAATCAAGAGGATACATTGTTGATTTAGCAAACGAAGGAAACGGTTACATTCGAAGAAATGAATACGAGAAATCAGCTTTATGGGTAAACCAATTATTGGGAGAACATAAATTAAGTGATAGAAGCACTTTTAACTGGGGAGGTTCTTTCAACACTGTAAAACAAGACATTCCAGACAGAACCTATAATACAATGAATCTTTTACCTCAAGGATATGTAATCAACTCTCAATCTGCTCCTAATAATAACCGTTATTTCCAAACTTTGAAGGAAAACGAATTGGCAGCAAATTTATCTGTAAACTACAAATTCAGCAAAAATGAAGATGGAGATTATAAAGGAAAATTTACTGTAGGTTACAACGGAAGATTTAAAAACAGAGATTTCGAAGCAACTCAATTCAACTTTAAAACTACAACATTCCCTGTTTCACACACTGGTGATGTCGTAGATCCTAACAACCTGGATTTATTTTACAATCAACAAAATTTGAACAACAACTTCTTCACGATTTCAACTTTCCGTGGAGGACCAGAAGTTCCAAATGCGCTTGATCCACAAACATACAGTGGAGATTTAACTATCAATGGTGGTTATTTAAATACAGAATACAAATTCAACAAATTAACTGCAGTTTTAGGATTAAGAGCTGAAGTTATCACACAAAATGTTGACTGGAGTACACAATTGGATCCTGCTGGAGGAAGCGATAAACTGGAAAAAACAGCTTTCTTGCCAAGTTTAGTATTGAAATACGAACTTAACGAAAAACAAAATTTACGTTTTGGATTCAGTAAAACTTATACTCTTCCACAGTTCAAAGAAAGATCACCATTTATTTACGAAGAATTTTTACAAGCAAAAATTGGTAATCCATTCTTATACGCTTCAGATGATTACAACTTCGACTTAAAATGGGAGATGTTCCCTAGCAGCGATGAAGTTCTTTCTGTAACAGGTTTCGGAAAATATATCTTGAACCCAATCAATGAAGTGGTTATCAACTCTTCTACAAATGACATATCTTACGTAAACTCTGGAGATTATGGTTATGTAGCAGGAGCTGAGTTAGAATACAAGAAAACACTTTTTAATTTTGATAGTGAAAACACTAAAAAATTAACTGGAGGAATCAACGTATCTTATTTATACAGCAAACAAGAATTAGACAACGAAAAAGTTCAGAAAGAAACAGATGGATCACGCCCAACTACTTTTACCAATACAACTGGTAAATTTACAGGAGCTTCTCCTTTGTTATTAAATGCAGATTTATCTTTCTACAATGAGTGGAATGACAAAAAAAGTAATTTAACAACAACTATTGCTTACAATTATTTCTCTGATCGAGTTAATGCAATTGGTACACTTCAAAAAGGTGATTTAGTTGACAAAGCTGCGGGTTCATTAGATTTTATTGCAAAATCTAAACTTAGCAAAAACTATAGCCTTGGTTTAGTTGTAAAAAACATTCTTGATCCAACTATAAAAAGAGTTCAGGAAAATCAATCGGGAGATGTTGACATTTTAAGTTACAAAAAAGGATTAAACCTAAGCTTGCAATTTAGTTATGAATTTTAAATAAAACATACCGTTTAATAAGTCAAAGACAGCTTTAGAGCTGTCTTTTTTTTTGCGCATTTTTAACTATAAACAACGTGTTAAGCTGTTAACATTTAGTTAATATAAAAACTGCTTTTTATTAAACTAACAATCACACTTGCTTAACATCTAAAAAAGATTTCTAATCCATCTTTGCAACAAGAAATTAAACACACACAAAAAAAATTATTAAAACGATTATGAAAAAATCAATTTTAAATTTCGTTACAGTTTTTGCATTATCAGGAGCTTTGCTTACAAGCTGTTCTTCTAATGACGATAATGGAAAAAAACCTACTTCTTCGTTTACAGCAGATCCTGCTAACTTTCAAGGAAAAATCACTGATGGCGAAGTAATTCTTGATGCAACTAAAACTTACAAATTAACTGGCGGTATTAGAGTAGAAAATGGTGCTACTTTAACAATTCCTGCTGGAACTGTAATTGAAGGAACAGGCGGAACTGCCTCTTACATTGCTGTTGCTCAAGGTGGAAAAATCAACGTAAACGGTACAGCTGCTAAACCAGTTATCATGACTGCTACAACTAAAGCTGCTGGTAAATGGGGTGGATTGGTAATTTGCGGAAAAGCACCAATTAACCGTGATAATGGTAAAACTACTACAGCTACATCTGAGGTTGCTGAATTGACTTATGGTGGAACTATTGCTAATGATAATTCAGGTTCTATTAAGTATTTGAGAATTGAGTACGCTGGTGCTGCTTTTAATACTGAAAAAGAATTCAACGGACTTTCATTCTTTGGAGTTGGTTCAGGTACAATTGTTGAAAATGTACAAGCTTATTATGGTGCTGATGACGGATTTGAATTCTTCGGAGGAACTGTAAACACTAAAAACTTAATCTCTATCGGTAACGAAGATGACCAATTTGACTGGACTGAAGGTTGGAGTGGAACAAACGAAAACTGGTATGGTAAATTAGATTTCGGAAAAGGAAACAGAGGAATTGAAGCTGATAACTTCGAATTTGGATATGCTTTTGCACCAATTTCTAACCCAACTATCACAAACTTAACTCTTGTTGGTCCTGGAAGTACTGCAGCTGTTGCTAACTTCGCTGAAAACCAAGCTATCAAATTAAGAAGAGGAACTAAAGCTAAAATCTCTAACGTAGTAGTAACTGCTTGGGCAACTGGTGTTGATGTTGAAAACGACGAAACTATTGCTTTTGTTGGTACAGATTTAAAAGTTTCAAGTATCTTATTTCTTGCTGATGTACCTACAAAAACAAAAGGAAAGAAAACAGACGGAACTTCGGCTAGTGTAACTGGTGTAATCACTGAATCTGCAACTGCAACTGGAGCAGGAAACGGTATTGCTCAACCAACATGGGCTGCTGGATGGTCAGTAGGTTTCTAATTAGTTAAAAAAGATAAAATGTTAAAAAACATCCTAAATATTTAGGATGTTTTTTTTTGGCGTAGTTTTTGTATTTTTTTTTGTATATTTACTATAATCAAATTAATGCGATGGCAAAAAACTACTTTTATATTACTTTCTTATTGGCATTTTTCTTTACTCTAAGTGTTTCCGCACAGGAGAGTAAGCAATTACCAAAACCTCAAGAGGCAACTACCATTGAGGGACTAAGCTTGTACCCTAATCCCGTTACTAACGGAAAAGTATATATTTCATCTAAAAATGATCTAGAGAAAGAAATTATTGTTTTTGATGTATTAGGTAAAAAAGTACTTCAAACACACATTGTTTCACGAGAGCTAAACGTTTCAGATTTAGTTCCTGGCGTTTATATCATTAAAATAAGCGAAGAAAATGCTACCGCAACACGAAAGCTCATCATTCGATAAAACATATAAAAAAGCTCCTATCCGGGAGCTTTTTTAGTTTTCAGCCCTGGTTTTCGGTAACATTTTACTTTGCAACTGAAAACTGAGATTGTGACTGAAAACTATTTACAATTATACTTACCTTTACACAAAAAAAATTTTGATTACAGCCAGCGATATATTTACCATTTCGAGTCAGAAACAATTTGAAAAAATAGCCCTAAAAGTGTTTCGCTTTCAGCACGAGAATAATCAAGTATACCGTGACTTCTGTGACTTTTTGAAAGTAAATCCACAACAGGTAAAATCTTTGGAACAAATTCCATTCTTACCAATTCAATTTTTCAAGACTCATAATGTTGTTTCAAATACAAATCCTGCACAAGTTACCTTCACGAGCAGCGGAACTACAGGAATGATTACAAGTCGTCATTTAGTGACCGATATTTCCCTGTATGAGGAAAGTTACCGCAGTGGATTTTCGCAATTTTATGGCAACATCGAAGATTACGTTGTTTTGGCTCTTTTACCGTCTTATCTCGAACGCGATGGATCTTCGCTTATTTACATGGTCGAAGACTTAATAAAACTATCCAATCAATCTGATAGTGGGTTTTATTTGCACAATCACGACGACTTAATTAAAAAACTAACCGAATTAGACAAAGCGGGACAAAATGTCATTTTAATAGGCGTTACATATGCTTTGCTAGATTTAATTGAAAAACACCAATTTCAACTTCAGAATACCATTATTATGGAAACTGGCGGAATGAAAGGCAAACGCAAAGAAATGATTCGTGAAGAATTACACGAACAACTTTGCAAAGGTTTTGGAGTTTCTGCAATTCATTCAGAATACGGAATGACTGAACTTTTAGGACAAGCTTATTCTTTAGGCGAAGGTATTTTCGAATGTCCGTCATGGATGAATATCTTGGTTCGTGATCCAGAAGATGCTCTTACTTATGTAAAAGAGGGAAAAACTGGTGGAATCAATGTTATTGATTTAGCCAACATTAATTCATGCTCATTTATTGCCACACAAGATTTAGGCAAAAAATATCCCAACAACTCTTTTGAGGTATTGGGACGTTTTGATAATTCTGATATTCGTGGTTGCAACCTAATGGTTCTTTGATGTTTAATCGTTGAATTTATGTAATTGGTTAGCGGAGCATTCCAATTGTCATCATAATAACGAAATATAAAAAAGGTAATAAACTTATTGTGCACCAAATTAGCTTTCTTTTCCAATTATAATTTTCCTTTAAGGTCAAAATAGCATTTACTACTCCCCAAACAAAAGAAGATAGAACAAGAACATAATTAGATATCCAGAAAAAATGATATAAAATTCCAAAGTCATTAAACCTGTATCTATATCTTCCTGACATATAGCCGAAAAACATTCCAATTATAAAAATACCACATATAATTAATGCAATTTTTTCGAACTTATTCAATAAAGTCTTTCTCATAAGATTTCAACAAGTAATTAAGCAGCTTAACAAAAAACTTCTAATTCTCTCCTACCGCACCTATACTTTCTATCCCTTCTTTTTTAATCAATTCTCTTTCCTTTTCTGCTTTTTGTTCTAAAAATTTATAAACACCATAACAACCTAAACCTCCCAAAACAAGAAAAAGCAAATTCCATTCGGTACTATTATAATCTTCACCATTTACAGCATCAACACCATTAATTAAGATAACAATGATTCCATATACGATTCCTGCTAAAAAACTAGTCCCATAATAAGAACCGATTCCTATAAAGAAATAAGTCCATTTATTCTTACCATATTCAATTGCTAAATTGGTAAATGCTTTCCAAATCCAATAAATAAAAATAAGTCCTAACATACCTTTCTTGTTCTTAGTAATTACCTGACTAAAATAAAAAATTATTTGATTCAATCGATTTTTTATTCTACACTCTCAAGATGAAAGCTAAGCATAAAAAAATCCCAACAACTCTTTCAAGCTATTGAGATTCCTTATATCTAATACTACGATTAAAATCAATTAAAAGCCAACCAAATAAACAGTTAAACAATTAAACAATTCTTATCACAAAATAATTTTTCTTTCCGCTTTGTAATAATACAAACTGATCGTTAATTAAATCATTTGCTGTTAATACAAAATCTTCTTTTATTTTCTCTCTGTTTACAGAAATTGAATTTGCCGTTAAAGCACGTCTTGCTTCTCCGTTTGATTTAAAAAAACCAGATTTTTCGTTTAAAACAGTTACAATATCCAATCCGTTTTCTAAGTCCGCTTTTGCAATTTCAGCTTGAGGAACTCCGTCAAAAACTTCTAAGAAAGTAGCTTCATCCAATTGTTTCAAATCCTCAGCAGTAGAATTTCCAAACAAAATATTTGAAGCCTGAATTGCTTTTTCTAATTCTTCTTTACTGTGAACAAAAATTGTAATTTCTTCAGCCAATTTCTTTTGTAAAATTCTCAAGTGTGGCGCCGCTTGGTGCTCTACAATTAAACCATCAATTGTTTCTTTATCTAAAAAAGTAAAGATTTTAATATATTTCTCTGCATCAACGTCAGTTGCATTTACCCAAAATTGGTAAAATTTATATACAGACGTTTTATCAGCATCTAACCAAACATTTCCTCCTTCAGATTTTCCAAATTTAGAACCGTCTGCTTTTGTAATCAAAGGTGTTGTTAAAGCAAAAGCTTTAGCATTTTCACCACCCATTCTGCGCACTAATTCTGTACCTGTGGTAATATTTCCCCATTGGTCAGAACCACCCATTTGCAAAAGGCAGTTATTATTTTTATATAAATGATAAAAATCGTATCCTTGAATTAATTGATATGTAAACTCAGTAAAAGACATTCCTTCACCTTCGCCGTTGATTCTCTTTTTTACAGAATCTTTCGCCATCATATAATTTACCGTGATACGTTTTCCAACTTCACGTGCAAAATCAATAAACGAGAATTCTTTCATCCAATCATAGTTATTTACCATAACTGGAGCATTTGCTTCTTTTGAGTTAAAGTCTAAGAAACGAGACAGAACACTTTTGATTCCGGCGACGTTTTTAGCCAAAGTTTCTTCGTTCAACAAATTTCTTTCGTCAGATTTTCCAGATGGATCACCAATCATTCCGGTTGCACCACCTACTAAAGCAATTGCTTTATGACCAGTTCTATTTAAATGAACCAATAAAATAATCTGAACCATGCTGCCAATATGCAGCGAATCTGCCGTTGGATCAAAACCAATATATGCCGCAGTTACCTCTTTTAGCAATTGTTCTTCCGTTCCTGGCATGCTATCATGGTACAAACCGCGCCACTTTAATTCTTCAACTAGATTCTTCATTTTTAAAATATTTTGTGCAAATATAATCAATGACAACGGCAATATCAAAAAGCAATTACAATAACAAAACAAAAACTCTGAACCTCCACTACTTTGAATCTTTTCAAAAAAAACCTTTACAACTTTGAGTCTTTGTCTTTTTGCAGCTTTAAACCAAAATCGGTATCTTTACAAAATGGTATTAGTAACTGGAGGTACAGGTTTAGTTGGCGCGCATTTATTACTTCATTTAATTGAAAATGGACAAAATGTTCGGGCTATTTACCGCAATCAAACTAATATTCAAAAAACAAAATCGATTTTTGAATTGTACAAAAAAGTTGATTTGTTCGACAAAATCAATTGGCTTGAAGCCGATATTTTGGATGTTCCCTCATTAGAAACTGCTTTTATCGACATTGACTTTGTTTATCATTGCGCCGCTTTGATTTCTTTTGACCCAAAAGATGAAGAAGCGCTTCGAAAGACCAATATTGAAGGAACTGCCAACATGGTTAACTTTTCAATTGCAAAAGAAATCAAGAAATTCTGTTTTGTAAGTTCTATTGCTGCTCTTGGAGATATTGCGCCACATGAAACTTATATTACTGAAGAAACGGATTGGAATCCCGAAAAACCGCATAGCGATTATGCCATTTCTAAATACGGAGCCGAAATGGAAGTTTGGCGTGGACTTCAAGAAGGTTTAGATGTAATTATTTTAAATCCGGGCGTTATTCTGGGACCAATTGCAACAACAAAAATTTTCGACGAAGGAAGCAATGAATTATATCGAAAAGTTGCCAATGGATTGCCATTTTACACTGTAGGAAGCACTGGCATCATCACTGTAAATGATGTTGTAAAAATCATGCTTGAATTAATGAAAAGCGACATCAAAAACGAACGCTTTACATTAATTGCCAACAATATTGTTTTTAAAGATCTTCTTAACACAATTGCTGATACTCTAAAAGTAAAAAGACCACGTATTCATGCAAAACCTTTATTCATGAATTTTCTTTGGTTTACAGATTTGATATTCTCTACCTTATTTTTTCAAAAAAGGCGCATTACAAAAGCGACTGCAAAAGCTTCTTACTCGACAAATTTGTATGCTAATGAAAAAATAAAAACCGCTCTGGGAACGGTTTTTTTAGACGTACATCAGTACATAAAAGATACTTCAAAATTATAAAATTATTTTTTTGACTGTATTATTCTTCTTATTGAATCAACATTTACTTGCTTCATAACATTTTTAAGAGAATCTTTATTAATCACTTTTTTCTCTTTAGCTTTTAATTTTAAAGCTTTTTTCTCTTCAATCTTTACAATCGAATCAACTGCACGCTGTTCAACAGCTAATCTTTTTCCAATTTGATCAAACATATCTTTATAGTTATCATAATCTGCGGCATAATACATATTACTTTGCGCAAACTGTAAACTATCAACTTTATATTTTTTCAAAATAAACTTCGTTGGATTCGTTTCACTAGAATCTACTGAAGCCGGATTTTGATATTTCATTGCTTCCAAAAGAGAAAGATCATACATAATATCAATCATTTTCTCTTTCTCAATAAGCTTTGCAGGTTGTTTGACCAACTCTTTTTTACAACTTACAGAAAGAAACAAAACCAATACTATAACTATCCAATTTTTCATTTCAACTTTTTATCTATCAAACAATAATCGTTTTCCGGCGCGAATATCTTTTACTTTAAAATTATTGTAAACCATCTCGCCGTTTACAAAAGTATGTGTAATTCTGGATTTAAATGTATAATTTTCAAAAGGAGACCATCCGCATTTTGCCAAAATATTTTCAGGCTTTACACTCCAAGGCAAACTTGGATTCACGATAACTAAATCTGCAAAATATCCTTCTTTGATAAATCCTCTTTTTTCTATTTTGAAAATCTTTGCAGGATTATGACACATTTTTTCAACGATTTTCTCTACGGAGATTTTCCCTTGATGGTGCGCTTCAAACATTGCCACTACTGCATGTTGAACAAGTGGACCTCCAGAAGGTGCTTTTAAATACGATTGCAGTTTTTCTTCTTTTGTATGAGGCGCATGATCTGTAGCCACTACATCAATACGTCCATCATTTAAAGCCTCCCAAAGTGCCTTTCTATCATTTGCTGTTTTTACGGCAGGATTCCATTTTATGAAATTTCCTTTTGTTTTATAATCTTCATCTGTAAACCAAAGATGATGTACACAAACCTCAGCAGTGATTTTTTTATCTTCTAACGGAATTTTATTAGTAAACAATTCCATTTCTTTTGCTGTCGAAAGATGAAAAATATGCAGACGCGCTCCAGTTTTTTTCGCTAAAGCAACTGCTTTTGAAGACGACAAGTAACATGCCTCTTCACTACGAATTAAATGATGCGCCGTTACCGGAATATCATCTCCGTATTCTTCTTTAAACTTAGCAAGATTTTCCTGAATCGTAGTTTCATCTTCACAATGAACTGCAATTAACATTGGCGTACTAGAGAATATTTTTTCTAAAGTCGCTTCGTTATCAACCAACATATTTCCTGTTGATGAACCAAGAAAAATTTTAATTCCTGCAACATTCTTAGGGTTTGTTTTTAGAACCTCTTCAAGATTATCATTGGTAGCTCCCATCATAAACGAATAATTCGCAAATGATTTTATGGCAGCAATTTGATATTTATCTTCTAATATCTCTTGAGTTACAGCATTTGGAACTGTGTTAGGCTGTTCGATAAAAGAAGTAATTCCTCCAGCAATCGCAGCTCTTGATTCTGACTCAATATCACCTTTATGTGTTAAACCAGGTTCTCTAAAATGTACCTGATCATCAATTGCACCCGGAATCAAATAACTTCCTTCAGCATCAATCACTTTACAATCAGATGATTTTAAACTTATACTGTCTGCTACTTCAACAATTAAGTCATTTTCAATCAAAACATCTCCTTCAAAAATAGATCCTTCGTTTACTATTTTAGCATTCTTTATTAAAATCCTATTCATCGTCATGTGTGGTATTATAAGGTATTGACTAATTTTTTTAATCTTAATGAAATTACGCCAAGAATAGCTTCTTTGATAATAGCATTACTCATTTTTGAAACTCCTTTTGTTCGATCTGTAAAGATAATAGGAACCTCTGTAATTTCAAATTTTGCGCAATAAGTCCTGTACTTCATTTCGATTTGAAAAGCATAACCAACAAATTTGATTTTGTTAAGATTGATTTTTTCCAAAACCTCTCTTTTATAACAAACAAAACCTGCAGTTGCATCATGAATCTTCATTCCGGTAATAAACTTTACATAAACTGATGCAAAATAAGACATTAAAACCCGACTTAGCGGCCAGTTTACAACATTTACACCAGTAACATAACGTGATCCAATAGCCAAATCTGCTCCACCAAAATGGCAAGCATCAAATAATTTTTCAAGATCATTGGGGTTATGTGAAAAATCGGCATCCATTTCAAAAATGAAATCATACTTACGTTCCAAAGCCCATTTAAAACCATGGACATAAGCAGTCCCTAATCCAGATTTTTTAGCTCTTTTTTCTAAAAACAACCTATCTGGAAATTCTTCCTGCAATGCCACCACTTTATTAGCGGTAAAATCCGGCGAATTATCATCAATAATTAAAAGATGAAAAGGTTTGTGTTGCGAAAGCACAGCTCTAACTATACTTTCAATATTTTCAATTTCGTTATAAGTGGGGATTATGACAATACAATCATTCATTTTTCTGAGTAATTTCATCGCAAAAGTAAACTTTTTATAGCATTTGATTCATAATAAATATATAATAAAAGTATTGAGACAAAAAATTACTAATTTTGCATCGCTATGATTGAACAACTTCATCCCCGAATTCTGGAAAACAAAGATTGGGCTACGCTTTTATTCGTGGTTACCTTTGCTGTCGTTGCTATGACAAAATCAGCTTATGAAACTAGATTTAGCGAATTCAGTAAACTAATTTTCTCAGACAAATACGCTAAAATTTACCGAGACAACAACCACCTTAAAAGCAGCTTTACTGTTGGCTTATTCTTTGTACAAATTATCTCTTATGCATTTTTCATTCAATTGACTATGCATATTTTTGGATACGCCTCAAAAACGGACTGGATTCTTTTTATTCAGATCGCTACATTTTTATTATATTTCATTCTAGGAAAGTTTCTAATAGAAAAAATTGTTGCGACTTCATTTAATATTGATGAATTTGCAGATCTTTTTAACTTACAAAAAGTAACTTATAGAACATATATTGGCGTTTTAATCCTTCCTATTAATGCTGTTTTGTTTTATTATGACAATATTCCAAAAATTATACCCCTAGTAATCATAGGTATTTCGCTGTGTATTAGCCTCTACTCATATTATATTTCAATAAAAACGTATCAAAATGCAATAATCAGTAAGTTATTTTATTTTATTTTATATCTTTGCGCTCTTGAAATAGCCCCTTATTATTTCCTATATTATTGGATTACAAAAGAGGCGGCTTAGTAAATGTTTATAATATGAAAGTGAAAACAATTTTGGTGTCACAGCCTGAACCTAAAGTGGAAAATTCTCCTTACTTTGAGCTCCAACAAAAACACAAAATAAAAATTGATTTCAGACCATTTATTCATGTGGAAGGGGTTAATGCAAAAGAGATCCGATTACAAAA